>MDTD01059121.1_pt1 | contig 63802 bp, 59 predicted proteins | sample 811221 | NCBI WGS metagenome assembly MDTD01 (sample SAMN05326646, study PRJNA326480) | marine metagenome | isolation source: seawater | place: Pacific Ocean: South West | collected 2011
GAGCCGCTACAACGATTCGGTCACCGGTCCCATGCGGCAGGCCGCGATCGACGCCTACACCGCCCGTTTCGGGCGGGCCACGGCGGACTCGCTGGGCGTTGTCGACGCGCCGGGGGCGTTCGAACTCGTCGCGCTCGCGACCGCCGCGATCGAGAGCGGCGCCTACGACGGGGTCGTCGCGCTCGGGTGCGTGATCCGAGGGGAGACCGACCACGACCGGTACATCTCCCAGGCGGTCGCGAACGGGCTCGCAGCGCTGACCACCCAGACCGGGATCCCGGTCGCGTTCGGGGTCATCACCGCGAACACCCCCGAGCAGGCCGCCGCGCGTGCGGGCGGCGCGAAGGGCAACAAGGGTGCCGAGGCAATGGACGCGTTGCTCGACGCGATCGACGGGATGCGGCGCCTGTACGACGCGGCCGCGGACGGCGTGCCCGCGCGGTTCTCACTCTCGACCAACCCGACCGATAAGGCCGCGCCGGGCGCGACGGCCGGGAGCATCTGACTGATGGCAACCCCTTCGGATATCCGCCGCCTCGCGCTGGTGGCGCTCTACCAACTCGACGCGCGGCCGGCTGATGACCGCGAGCAGATCCGCGAGGCGCTCGGGGAAACGGTGCGTCACAGCGTTGATGAGGAGCTCGCCGACGACGAGGGCGGGCTGTTCGTCACGCCGGACGAGCCTTTCAACGATCGCGACGAGCGCCGCGCCTTTGAGTTGGCGCAGGACGCGATGGACGCGAGCGGCGTCGCGGACGAGGAACTCGAGGCGCTCGCGCCGGATTGGCCCCCGCGCCGCATGGCGGCGATCGACCGCGCGATTCTGCGTCTGGCGCATTTCGAGATGGTCAGCGGGCGCACGCCGCCCAAGGTCGCGGTGAACGAAGCGGTCGAGCTCGCGCGGGCGTTCAGCACGGAGAAATCCCCCGCGTTCATCAACGGTCTGCTCGGGAAGATCCTCAAAAGGGTGCTCGCGCCCGCCGACCCGATCCCCGCGCCCGACGAGGGCGTGCACGCCGAGGCGACCCCACTTGATCTCGCGGGCGACCGGGCCGGCCCCGAGACGATGCGGAACCCGGGAGACTGACGCGTGGGCCTATTCAAGTCGGTTGTTTCCAGACTCAAGAAAGGCCTCGATCGGACGCGCGAGTCGTTCGTGGGCGGGCTTCGCACGCTGCTGAGCGGTCGCACGCTCGACGACGCGCTGATCGATGAGCTCGAGCGGGCGCTGATCCAGGCGGATGTGGGTGTGCGCACGACGCAGGTCCTCATCAAGTCGATCCGCGCCGACTACAAGGCGGGCAAGCTCACCAGGGGCGAGGATGTCCTCGAGTACCTCAAGGGCGAGCTCAAGACCCGATGGCCCCAGGCGGACCGGGAACTGCACCTCGCGGATTCCGGGCCCACGGTGATCCTCGTCACCGGGGTGAACGGCGCCGGAAAGACCACCAGCATCGCCAAACTGTGCGGCCAGCTCCGCCGGGAGGGCAAGACCGTGCTGCTCGGCGCGTGCGACACTTTCCGCGCCGGGGCCGTCCGCCAACTCGAGATCTGGGCGGAGCGCCTCGGCGTTGAGGTCGTCAAGGGGCAGCAGGGGGGCGACCCCGCGGCGGTCGCGTTCGACGCGTGCAGCGCCGCGAAGAGCCGGGGCGTGGATGTCCTGATCCTCGACACCGCTGGGCGTCTGCACACGCAGGACCCGCTGATGCGCCAGCTCAGCAAGATCCGCTCGGTCGCGGGCAAGCAGATCGAGGGCGCGCCCCACGAGACGCTGCTGGTCCTCGACGCGACCGCGGGTCAGAACGCGTTGCGGCAGGCGGAAGAGTTCGCGCAGGCCGCGGGGGTGACGGGGATCTTCCTCGCCAAACTCGACGGCACCGCGAAGGGCGGGATCGTGGTCGCGATCCGCGAGGCGACCGACATCCCCGTCAAGTTCGTGGGGGTGGGGGAGACGCCCGACGACATCGTGCCCTTCGACCCGGAGCGGTTCGTCGAGGCGATGTTCGCGGTATGAGCCGACCCCGTACGCAGGCACGCATCGCATGAACGCACGACATCCCAATCGAGCGGCATCAGATCGAACGCGCGGCGGGCAACCCGGCCGTCAGCGCCCCGCCTTCCTCGCCGGCTTCCGCGAGGTCGCCCGATCGATGCTCGGATTCGTCGTGCTCGGGACGATCCTTGGCTCGATCGCCCTCGTGGCGGCCTACTTGAAAGGCTCGCCCCCGATCGGATCGGTGCTTGTGTTCCTCATCGTTGCGGCCGCGGGTTTTCTCGCGTTGGTCGGCCTCGTCGCCTGGCTCGGCGTGCGGGCCGAGCGGGCCGGCGCAGCGACAATGGCGCGGTTTGCGGAAGCGAGCACTCACGCCGAGTCCCTCGACGAGTCCGACGCCGCCCGCGCCGTGCTCGACTTCATCGGCCGCGATCCCCACGCGAGCCTCGCCGAGGCAACGACCCCGCTCCCGCCAGACCTCGCCGACCAGTTGCCTGCCGACCTCAGGCCGATCTTTGAACGGTACGAACACATCGAGTGTGTCGGCGTGTTTCTGTCGCGCGACGAGATCGGCACGAGCGAGCTCGCCCCGGGCTCCGTCCGTGTCGGCCGGCGGGACGACGCCGAGATCGTCGCCCTGCCTGACGGCTGGATCGCCGAGATCGACCCGCTCGAACCCGAACCGCCCGAGGACGCCGACCCGCTGACCCCTTGGAGATGGATGCTCCGCGAGATCGTGTTCGTTGAGGGCCAGCCGCCCCCTGCCCCCGGGAGGGCCGCCCCCGGGGATCGCAAACCGGCTCCCTGACCCCCCCGCGGCGTTGGATCGCCCGCCCAGACCCGGCTATCCTTGCCCCTGCCCGGAATCGACCGGGCCCCCGGAGCGGTGCCCGAGCGGCTGAAGGGGGCGGATTGCTAATCCGCTGTACGGGTTAAGGCCTGTACCGAGGGTTCGAATCCCTCCCGCTCCGCTTTCTCTCCGCAATAGCCCGCGCGGCTTTGCACGCCGAGGTCCGCCCGCGAATCGGAACGCGACAGCGTCCGCTCATCCCAGCGGGATCCGCTCCGCCTCCTCGTCGCGTCGCTCGAATCCTGTGCCCGACGCTGCGAACGGCGTGACCCGCATGGCCCCCGGATCGATCTCGATCAGGTTGAAGCCGTTACCGCCCGGTCCGTCGCCCTCCCGCTGCCGGCTCGAGGTCGCGCTGCCCACCTGGAGCAGGTGCACCGTCCACGGGCCCGCCCCGATCTCGAGCGTGCGACCGATGGTGCCCCGCTTGTGGAGGTGCCCGCTGAACACCGCGTGCACGCGCCGCTCCGCGAGCACGCGGAGCATCGCGTCGCCTCGTCCGATGCGACGGAAGCCGGGGAGATCGTCGGGCACGAAGAACGGGTGGTGCACGACCAGCGCCCGGAAGGCGCAATCCGCGCAGCCCTCGAAAAACCGGTCCGCTTCGCGGATCTGGTCCCGACCGAGCCGCCCGTGCGACCAGTTCAGCGAGAGGTTGAACGCGCGCGCGGAATTCAGGCCCAGCACCGCGATCCGCTCGTCCGTGTACGACCGCTGGGAAAGCGGCTCGATCCACCGGTTATACCGGGCGAGCGGGCGAACGAACCGGGAGACAAGGTCGTACACCGGCAGGTCGTGGTTCCCGGGGGTCGCGACGATCGGCGCGTCGAGGCGCGCGAGCAGCGCCGCCGCCTCGCGCAGTTCCCAGCGTCGCGCCGCCATTGCGAAGTCGCCGCTCGCGATCACGAGGTCTGGAGTCAAGGCGTTGGTCGTGTCCGCGAGCGCGTCGACCAGGCCCGCGTCGTGTGATCCGATGTGGATGTCGGAAAAGTGCACGATGCGCATCACGCCGCCCCGCCCCGGATCCGCGCCGCGCCCTCGGGGGAGACGAGCACCCGGAGCTCGCATGGGTGGACGCGATACCGCAGCGGCGCGCCGAGCGACGCGAGCTCCCCGTCGTTGGAAACCGTGACGCGGGGGCGCCCCGTCTCGATCTCGAGGGACCCGCACGAGCCGCAGTTCGTTTCGGTGTCCCGCGCGAACGCGCCGGACGCGAAGGTCATGCACAGCCGCACGCTCGCCAGCGGCCCGGAGTGCGACGACGCGTAGAGCCCGAGCGTGCCCCCGTCGAGCGACGCACGCAGATGCCGCCCGAGCCCCGCGTCCGCGAGGGGGTTGCAGGTGACCAACACGCTGCGGGTGCGGCGCTCCGCCTCACCCCGGTCGGTGCGGAAGCGCACCCGCCTGCGGGCGACGGAGAACAGCCCACGCAGGAAGCGCCCCGCGTTGCGGGTCCATGCCAGGGCGTTCTCGCTCGCGCGCAGGTCCTCACGCAGGCCCGCCATGTGCGGGACGAACCCGATCGCCGACGAATGCAGGAACACCTCGCGGTTCACGCTCGCGTAGTCGATCCTGCACGCACGCAGCCGGGCGAGATCGAGCAGTTGCTGTTCGATCCCGAGCGGGATCGCGAGATCCTTTGCGATCAGGTTCATGGTGCCCGCCGGGACTAGGAGCAGCGCCGCGGCGGTGTCGATCGCGACCCGGGCCCCCGCGTTGATCGTCCCGTCCCCGCCGACCGCGACCACGACGCTCGGCTCCCCGGCGCGAGCCGCGTCCATCTGCTCGGGGATCGTGGGCGGGATCTCATCCAGGTCGGGTGCCTCGGCTCCGTGCGCCCGCAGCGCGTCGAGCACGGGTCGCGCCCGATCCGCTGTGTCGCTCCCCTGCCCCGACGCGTCGTTGCAGAGCACCGCGACGCGGGTGCCCGCCCATTCGAAGGGAGGCCCGCTTTCTGTGGGATCGCGCATCTCAGCGGTGGTCATCGAACCACTTCTGCATCGTCGCCTCCGCGGCGCCGCCGTACAGGATCTCGAGCATCTCGCGCGGGAGCGACCGCCCGCGGAGGGTGGGCGCGCTCATCGCGTCGTGGTTCGCGGGATCGACCATCATCAGGTCCGGGTCCGCGATGTTGCTCTCGCCCTCGTAGTCGGTCTCGAACATTGTGCGCAGCGCCCAGTACCGGCTCGCGTACAGGTCGAACGCCTCTTCCTCGCTGCTCGCGAGCTGGACACCAAAGCGGGGCGAATCCGGATCGCTGGGCGTGAGGTGCTCATCGCTGGTGACGATGTCCGAGCCGAACAGGACGCGCCCCTCGAACTCCGTCAGGAACGCGACGATTTCCGCGTCGGGGTGCCTGCTCAGCTCGCGGACCATCCATTTCGTGGCGCTCGTGTCGAGCACGACCTTGGGATAGCGGCGCATGATGCCCGCGACGCGTGCCAGGTCCTCGGGGCTCCCCAGCATGTGCGCGATCAGCCAGGGCATGTCGTACGACTCGAGCATCCGCTCCAGCCGCTCGTACTGCTCGTCCTTGGTCCCGTAGATCCCCGCGTCGGCGTACCGCGTCGCGAACCAGGTGTCCGGGTCCGCGACATGCGCCATCATCATCATGCCCAGCTCGGCGGCGCGGTCCGCGACCCTCCGGCGCCACGCGCCGTCCAGCGCCGCGACGCTGTAGGGATCCTCGAAGTCCTTCGCGATGTCCCACATCCGCGGCGCCGCCCAGTGCTTCACGCACCGTGCGCCGTATTCCTCCGCCCACACCTGCAGGTTCTCGACGAACCCCGTCGTGAACGACTTCTGCCGATCCTCGCTCATGTACTCCGGGATCGCGATGAACTCGACCGCGTCGCCCAATTCCCGGCGCACCGCGGGTGCTTCCGCCAGTTGGGTCTGCGAGTAGACCTTCACGACCCCGTACGCGTCCGCCGCGTGACGCCAGATCGTGCACGCGCGCGCGCCATTGATGTGCGCATGCGCGTCGATGATCGGACGCACCGGCGTCCCGAGGCGCGACGCCTCCGCGGTGTAGTCCACACCGAAGCGGTTCGCGGGCGTCGGCGTGCGCCCACCCGCAAGTGACTCGGACGCGATAGGCTTGTCGGCTCCGGGCATGCGCCGATGGTAGACCCCCACTCGATCACACCCCCAGGCGAGAATAAACCACCCATCCGGGCGGAAACCAGCCCCGCCGCGCCGCGCGTCGCGCTCGCCCATGACTGGCTCGTCGACAACCGGGGGGGCGAAGCGGTCCTCGCGCATCTCGCGCGCGTCGCGCTCGAGCGGGGCGAGCCCGGGCGCCTTTACACCCTTTTCGATGGGCACGGCCCCTACAGCAACGCGATCGACGAGTTCCCCGTCCGGACCAGTGGGCTCAATCGCCTCCCGGCGCGCGCGCGCCGCTGGCTGCTCCCAGCGTATCCCCGAGCGGTGGAGGGGCTGGGCCGATCGCTCGCGCGCGATCACGCGCACGCGCCGATCAATCTTCTGATTTCCACGAGTTCGGGGCTGATCAAGGGCATCCGCCCGCCCGCGGGCGTCCCTCACCTGTGCTATTGCCACGCACCGGCGCGGTACCTGTGGTCCGCGACGGATCAGTACACGCGGGGGTTCGCGGGCCGGGTGCGGGCCGCGGGGTTCGCCTTGTTCGGCCCCTCGCTCCGCGCGTGGGATGCGCGCACCGCGGGGCATGTCACCCGGTTCGTCGCGAACAGCTCGTTCATCCGCGACCGGATCCGAGAGCACTTCGGGCGCGAGGCGAGCGTGCTGCACCCGCCCGTGCGCACGGGCCTGTTCACCCCGGACGCCTCGATCACCCGCGAGGATTTCTGGCTCTGCTTCGGCGCCCACGAGCCCTACAAGCGAACCGACCTCGCGATCGACGCGGCGATCCGGGCGCGCACCAGGCTCGTCATCGCGGGCGGGGGCTCCGCGCTCCCCGCGCTGCGGCGTCGCGCGCGCCGGGCGCCCGCGGGGCTCGTTCGCTTCACGGGTCGGGTGAGCGACGCGGAGCTGATCGACCTGTACCGCCGGGCGCGATGCCTCGTGTTCCCGCAGATCGAGGATTTCGGGATCATCGCGGTCGAGGCGCAGGCGTGCGGGTGCCCCGTCGTGGCGCGCGCCGACGGGGGCGCGCTCGATTCGGTCCGCGACGGCGAGACCGGCGCGCTGTTCGAGGGTGAGGACACGGACGCGATCGTGCGCGCGGCGCATCGGATCCACGACCGGATGGGCGCCGCGTGCCGCGCGAACGCGGAGCGGTTCTCGATCGAGCGCTTCGAGCGGGGCGCGCGAGCGATGATCGACGAGATGCTCGGAGGATCGCGGGGCTGATCTAAACGGGTTTGTCGCGGGAGTCCTGGTAGATCTTCGTCTTCAGGATCTGCCCCACATAGATCTCGTGGTCCGCCTCGAGATCGAAGTGACGCACCACCTCGCAATCGAACGCGGCGATGCAACGCGTCGGGATCGGGGCGCCGGAGACGAGCGTCTCGTGGGGGATGCTGTCGAAGGGATCGCCCCCGCCCACGGGCTCGGCGCCGGGCGGGAACTTGTGGCTCAGCAACCGGTCGTCGGGGTCCACGACGCACAGCGCGAAGTGGTGGCTGTCCCGGATCAGGGGCTCGATCGAGTGTCCCTTCTGCGCCGCCACCGCGATCAGGATCGGTTCTTCCGAGCACTGGTGCGCCGTCAGCACGCGGATCCCGGAGCGGTCGTCCTCGAACGCGGCGGTCATGACGAAGACCCCGCGCGGGAAGTACTCGAGCGCGCGCGACAGCGCCGTCTCGCCGGCCCCGCTCGTGGCGGTCGCGTCTTGGTTCCCGTTCGCGTCCGTGGGGCTCATCTCGTTCCCTTGGGGTCGGACCCTGATCGGAAGGCGAGTCTACCGCAACTCGTCGGCCCCGGGGCGTCCGCTTGTCGGCGACGGTTCGGCCCCGGTCAGGCTCCGGAGTCGGGCGGTTTTGCCGGGTTCTCCACAAACGATCCAGAAAATCGGAATATGTTTGGGTTCATGCGAGAAAATCAGGCAGATGGGCAAGTTGTGGGGCGAAATGGGCGATGATGGTGTTGCGTTGTGGGGCAGAGTAGGGCATAATCCCACAACCAACCGCGGCGTGGGGCAAGCAGGAGGCGGCGTGCCCATGCCGGGGAGCCAACGAGACCGGCAACCCAGAGGCCGGGGCAGGAACGCCCATGACCGCACTGGACACTTCGGGGCCCACGCGTGCTGTTCACCGGACAGGCCGAGATCACGATCGACGCGAAGCAACGGCTCGCCGTGCCTTCGAAGTTTCGTGCGCGCCTGCCCGAGGACGCGACGGAGTGGTACTGCGTGCCGTGGCCGGACGGATCGATTCTGCGTCTCTACCCCGGCGCGACCTTCGAGAACCAGGCGTCGCGGCTGGACGATTCGCTGACCGCCGGGAGCGACGCGGCGAAGATCGACACCAGCCTGTTCGGCTTTGCCGAGCACCTGGAGATGGACAAGACGGGTCGGGTCCGTTTGCCCAAGTGGCACCTGGACCTGGTCGAGATGCCCAGCGAGGTGATGGTGATCGGCGCGCGCAATCGGCTGGAGATCCATGCCCGGGGCGGCTGGCAGGCGAGCATGAAGGACCGCTTCCGCGAGATGGCGGCGCTGATCGAGCGCTCGGAGCGGAACTCGATGGAGAGCCGGAGGGGCGACTCATGAACGGGGTGTTCCTCCAGACGGATCAGAGCCCTGTGGGCGCATGGGCAAGGCCGCCCGTGCGTCGCGGGGCGCAGGCGACCGGGCCGAGAGGCTCGGACGGATGATGCTGCATCGGCCCGGCACCGGACGCCGGGTCGGCCCTTGAAACCGGTTCTCCGCGGGACGAGGAACCCGCGGCGGACCGGCGCGAGCCCAGGGACGGGTGGCGGCGCAGGGACGCTCCGTCATCGCACGAGGGTGCGGCGAATCGATGTGTCCGGCGGGTGACCACCCGCCGGGCGCCTTGCCGGGACGCGGTGCGACCCGGCGCGACAATTCGTGACCGGCGGCGGGGCGCTCCCACCACGACCTCCCCAAGCCTTGCTGCCGACCTCCCCGCGCCCGCCGAGTCCCACCTCGGCGGGCGTTCGTTTTGCCAAGCGTCCGCCCGCGTTGTGGGCGCAGAAGAAACGCCCGGCGGGGCCGGGCGCTCGGGTGGCTTCTGGGATCGCACCGCCTGATCGACCCGGAGCGGGTCAGGCGTTCTGCTCGACCTTGGAGACTGACTCGATGACGATCGGATCGATGGGGACATCGCCGTGCCCGGCCTTGTTGGTCGTCGCGACGCCCTTGATCTCGTCGACGACATCCATGCCGTCGATGACCCTCCCGAAGACGGCGTACCCCGCGCCGTCGCGGGGCTGGTCCAGGAAGTCGTTATCCGCGACATTGATGAAGAACTGGTTGGTCGCCGAGTCGGGCTGGTTGCCCAGGCGTGCCATCGCGAGGGTGCCCCGCTTGTTGTTCAGCCCGTTCTCCCATTCGTTCTTAATGGGCCCGCGCGAGCCCCGGCGCTGCTCCATGTCGGGGGTGAACGCGCCGCCCTGGATCATGAACCCGTCGATGACGCGGTGGAAGATGGTCCCGTCGTAGTCGCCCGCCTCGGCATACCCGAGGAAATTCTCGGACGAGATCGGCGCGTGCTCGGTGTCGAGTTCGATCGTGATCGCGCCTTTGTTCGTGTTCAGCTTCAACTGCATGCAAGCACCCCCATTTGGGATTCCCGTTCTTCTCTTCGTTGACATGGTCGTTCGCTCGAGACGATCAGTAGAGTCACCGAATTCGTCAGTCAAAGTGATTTCGCGCCGTTCTCGGACAATCATGGCTCTTGTCCGATAAAACAGGTAGTTGTCTCTAGTAAAGAGCACGGATCCTCGAGGGTGCCCCAGTTTTGTGCCAATAACTCGTGATAAAGCGATTTTCGCGTGTACTTGGGGTCGGACTCACCTGTCTGCGGGTGTCATCCGATACGAAGACATACTCAATTTGGCATCCGTCTCGGATCGCGATCGCTCGGGGTGGTCGTCCGAGCCGGGGGTCGTGCAGGCGGGGATCGAGGGTTGAACCGGCTCATGCCATCCTGGGACCATGCCCGATTCGCGTGGGCCACGCGCGCGATCCCCGTGATGCTGATCGCGGGGGGGGTGTCGGCGCTCGTGCAGGCGGGCGCGCTCTGTCTTTCGACCCCTGAAGCGGGCGGGCGGCCCATCGGGTCGCTGCTGTTCCTGGCGACGCTGGGCTTCGGGCAGCTGGCGGCGGCGTGCGTGAGCTTCGTGCTCGCCCGACGCATCTCGGACGAGCACCGCGCCGCGCACGATCACGAGGCTATGCTGTCGCTCGCGGCGGAAGCCGGGACGATCGGCTTCTGGCAACGCGACCTGCGGAGCGGTGATGTCGTCTGGGATCAAACGATGCACCGGATTCACGGGACCGACCCCGCTCGGTTCGACCCGAGCGGGTCCCGCTGGGCGGAGCTGGTGCACCCCGAGGATGTCGAGCGGGCCTCGGACCTTTTTGAGCGCGCGATCCGGGGCGAGTGCGGCTTCGACACCGAGTTCCGGATCGTGACCCCGTCGGGCGAAACGCGGATGGTCCACCCGACAGCGACCCTCATCCGGGACGGGCGGGGGGACGCGGTCCGTGTCGTCGGCGCGGCTCTGGATGTCACCGACGCGTACGAGACGGCGCGTCGCCTGGAAGAGACCGCGTCTCGGCTCTCGCTCGCGATGGGCGCGACACGCATCGGGATGTGGGATCTCTCGCTCGATCCGAACCTGCCCCTGTCGCGCGGGGTGCTGTCGGTCGAGTGCGACGAAGCGCTGCACGAGATGCTCGGGTTCGAGCCCGGGACGATCAGCAAGCGGGGCGTGGCCTGGCTCGCGATGTGCCATCCGGATGATCGCGAGGCGGTGTCCTCCGGGCTGCTCCGCGGGCTCGATGCGAATGAAAACGGTTTCTCGCTCGACTATCGCGTGCGCGGGCGCACCGGCGAGTGGATCTGGATCCACGATACCGCCCAGGTGGTCCGACGCGACGGGCTGGGGCGGGCGACCCGCGTCTCGGGCGTCCGCGTGCTGATCGACGAGAAGAAGCGCACCGAGCGGGCGCTCGCGTCGGTGGTCTCCCTCGCGACTGAGGAGGGCGGGCGCGGCGTGCTGACCGACCTCTGCCGCGTGATCGCGGAGGCGTTCGATGTCGCCTTCGTCGGGATCTCGAGGCTGCGGCATGATCCCGCGGCGCCGAGCGCGGAGATCATCGCGGGGTGGAATCGCGGCGAACCAGCGGAGCCGCTGGCGTACGACCTGAGCGGGACGCCTTGCTGCGATGCGCTGGAGCAGTCGTATTGCATGGTGAGCAAGGATGTGTGCGAGGTGTATCCCGAGGATGACGACCTCGTGGACCTCGGCGCGGCGAGCTACGCGGGGGTCGCGATCCGCGGCCGCGGGGGGAACGACCTGGGCGTGCTCCAGATGATCCACAGCCGTCCGCTGAACGAGTCGATCGACTTCGAATCGATCCTGCGTCTCGTCGCCAGCCGGGCGGCGCACGAGATGGAGCGCGACGCGGTCGAGACGGGGTTGCGTTCCGCGACAGACGCGGCGGAGCGCGCCAACGAGGCGAAGGGCGCGTTCCTCGCGAATATCAGCCACGAGATCCGGACGCCGATCCAGGCGATGATCGGGTTCGCGGACCTGCTGATCGAGGCGCCCAACCCGGAGCGGGACCTCGTGCGCGATCACGCGTCGACGATCTCCCGCAACGGGTCGCACCTGCTCACGCTCGTGAACGGTCTCCTCGATTCGTCGAAGATCGAGGCGGGGCGCATGGAAATCGAACGGATCGAGACGCGCCTCAGCGATGTCGTGGGCGATGTCGGGCGATTGCTCGCGACCCGCATCCGGGAAGCGGGGCTCGGCTACGGCGTGCGGTGCGACACCGCGGTCCCGGAGACGATCCGGACCGACCCCACGCGCCTCCGGCAGATCCTGGTCAACCTCGTGGGCAACGCGATCAAGTTCACCGAAGACGGTTCGGTCACGGTCGCGCTGCGCTACGACGCGCCGCAGGATCGCCTCAGGATTAGCGTGGAGGACACCGGGATCGGGATCGCTCCCGAGAAAGCCGCGACCTTGTTCGAGCCGTTCGCGCAGGCGGAATCGCACACGACGCGGATGTACGGCGGGACGGGCCTGGGCTTGAGCATCAGCCGGAAGCTGACCCAGATGATGGGTGGCGATCTCCGTGTCGAGAGCGAGCCCGGGAAGGGCAGCGTGTTCCACGCGACCATCGCGGCGTGCGCGCCGGAGGGTGGCTCGTTGCTCGAGCCCGCGGCGTTCGAGCGTGCGTGCCGCGTCACGCCCTCGAATCCCCCGGTCGAGGGGCCGTCGCTCCCCGAGTTGCAGGGCGTGCGGGTGCTGCTCGCGGAGGACAGCGTTGACAACAGGCGGCTGCTGACTTTCCACCTGGAGAAGGCGGGCGCGAGCGTGGTGCATGCCGAGCACGGCCGATGCGCGCTGGATCAGATCGAGGCGACACCCGGCGCGTTCGACCTGCTCGTCACCGACATGCAGATGCCCGAGATGGACGGGTACGAGCTCGCGCGCGCCGTCCGGGCCGCGGGCTTCACGATCCCGATCGTGGCGCTCACGGCGCACGCCTCGGGTGAGGATGAGGCGATGTGCGTCTCCGCGGGGTGCTCGGCGTACGAATCCAAGCCCGTCTCACGGAAGCGGCTGGTGGAAGTGTGCGTTCGGGCGCTGAACGCAGCCGGGGACGCGCGGGAAGCCGCGTGATCGGCTCGGCACATCACCCGCGCGAGGCGAGGATCCGATCGCGGTACCAGCGGTAGGAGTCCTTGGGCGTGCGCGCGCCGGTCTCGAAATCGACATGGACGAGCCCGAAGCGCTTGGTGTAACCGAACGCCCATTCGAAGTTGTCCATGATCGACCAGTGGAAGTAGCCGCGCACATCGACACCGTCGGCGAGCGCGCGCGCGAGCTGGGTGAGGTGGCGGTCGAGGTAGTCGATGCGTGCCGGGTCGCGCACGGCGCCGTCCGTCGCGGGCCAGTCGGTGGTGGCGCACCCGTTCTCTGTGATGTAGACCGGGAGCTTGTAGCGCTCCGCGAGCAACCGCGGCCCCCAGTAGAGCGCCTCGGGGGTGACGGGCCAGTCCATCATCGTGCGCGCCTGCCCCGGCGGCGCGGGGACCTCGACGGGTTCGCCGTCCGGGCCTGCCTTGATGCGCGTGCCCTGGTAGATGTTGGCGCCGTAGAAGTCGATGGGCTGGCAGATCGTCTCGAGGTCCTCGGGATCGAACGCGGGGAGTTCGTCGATCACGGGGCCGTACGAGCGGTCGGGATATTTCCCGAGGATCACGGGGTCTGCGTAGAGGGCGTTGGAGAAGGACCACGATTCGCCCGGGGGGCAGCGGTCGAACATGTAGCGGCGCGTCGCCTCGATGTCCTCGGGGGATTCGGTGTCGGGATATCCGGTGACGCCGACCGGTGCCCAGCCGATCCGGTGTGTGTCGGCGTTCGCACGGAGGCGCTGCACCGCGTGCCCGTGGGCGAGCAGGGCGTTGTGCAGGATCTGGAGGACCTGGGGGCGGGGCAGGCGGAGCCCGGGTGCGTGATGCCCCACGGAGTGCCCGAGCCCCACGAAGCACTGGGGCTCGTTGAGCGTCATCCAGTGCGTCACGCGGTCACCCAGCGCCTCGACGACCGCCTGGGTGTAATCGGCGAACCAGCGGGGGCTGTCGGGGTTCAGCCAGCCGCCCTCGTCGAAGAGGCTCTGCGGGTAGTCCCAGTGAAACAGGGTGATCCAGGGCTGCACCCCGCGCTCGAGGAGCGCGTCGACGAGGCGGTCGTAGTACCCGATGCCCTCGGGGTTCACGGCGCCGGTTCCCCCGGGGAGGACGCGGTTCCACGAGATGCTGAAGCGGTAGGCGTCGACGCCCAGCGTGCCGATCATCTCCGCGTCTTCTTCGACGCGGTTGTAGGAATCGCAGGCCCCGGCGCCGGACATGCCGTCGCTGACGAACCCCGGCTGATCGCAGCAGGTGTCCCAGACGCTGGGGGTGCGCCCGTCCGCGTCGGTCGCGCCCTCGACCTGGTAGGCCGACGAGGCAACGCCCCAGAGGAAGTCTTTCGGGAAATCGGGCATCCGTGGCTCCGTCACGAGGAGCGGTCAGGATAGGGACGCCGCGGGCGCGGATTCGTGGGTCGCGCCGAGAGCGGTCCCGAAATCTCCCGGTTCGAACAGGCGGAGGCGATCCGTGTCGACCACGAGTTCGACGGTTCCCGCGCCGAGCCCCGATCGCGAGGGTAGTCGGAAGACGACCGGATCGCCCCCCTTGGTGTGGGCGTGCAGGTCGGTCTGCTCGCCGAGCGGTTCGGCCATTGCGACCTCGATCTCGAGCAGGCGACGCTGGTCGCGTGCGGCCTGCGCATCGTCGGGACGCGCGAGTTCATGCGCGGCCTGTGGTCGCACACCCAGCACGACGGGCTGGGGTTTGTCGCCCATCCGGGCGCGGGTCGCGGCGTCGATCTCGCTTTCGGGGATCGCGAGTTCGATCCCTCCCGCTGTGAACACGGGTGAATCGCCCGTCTCGTGGATCGTTCCCTCGATGAAGTTCATGGGGGGGGTGCCGATGAAGCCCGCGACGAAGCGGTTCGCGGGGCGGTCGAAGACCTCGAGGGGCGAGCCCAGTTGCTGCACTTCCCCGTTCGCCATCACCACGATCATGTCGCCCAGGCTCATCGCCTCTTCCTGGTCGTGGGTGACATAGACCGTCGTCGTGCGGAGCCGCTGGTGGAGGCGCTTGAGCTCGGCGCGGGTCGAGCCCCGCAGCTTCGCGTCGAGGTTCGACAGCGGCTCGTCGAAGAGGAAGGCGCTGGGCTCGCGGACCATCGCGCGGCCCAGGGCGACGCGCTGGCGTTGCCCGCCGGACAGCGCACCGGGCTTGCGGTTGAGATACTCGGTCAATCCGAGCGTGCGGGCGGCCTCCTCGACCCGGCGTCGGATCTCCGCCTTGGGCGTCTTGCGCAGCCGAAGCGCGAACGAAAGATTCTTCTCCACGGTCATGTGGGGATAGAGCGCGTAGTTCTGGAAGACCATCGCGATGTCGCGGTCCTTGGGGGCGACCTCGTTGACGACGCGCCCGCCGATGCTGATCTCGCCCCGGCTGATTTCCTCGAGGCCCGCGATCATGCGCAGCGTGGTCGATTTGCCGCACCCCGAGGGGCCCACGAGGACGCAGAACGCGCCGTCGGGGATGTCGACGGTGACCTCTCGGACGGCCTCGACCCCGCCTTCGTAAACCTTCCAGACACCGTTGAGACTGACTTCCGCCACACCGGATCCTTTCCTGCGCTCGAATCCTGCCGCTCGATCCCGGATCGGCGCGGATCCGGACCCGTGAAACCGCCGAAACAGATGGTAGCGGACAAGCCGTTCGGCTATAGTGTCTTTGTGATGTAACAGTTACAGGTGGGCGGAATATTTTCGCCCGTCGAGCCGATGAATGTGAGGGACCCGTTCGCGGTCGGGGCTCGTGCCGGGGAGTGTGTGAGGAGCTGTCATGGAGTGGATCAAGGGGATGTCGGTCGGGTGTGTGCTGCTCGCGGCGGGGACGGCGGTCTCGGCGCCCGAGGATGAGGGCTTTTCCCTGATCTGGGAAGAGGAGTTCGATCAGCCCTTCCTGGATGACGACAACTGGGAGTTTCTCGAGGGGAACGGCCAGGCGTACGGGCTGGAGGGCTGGGGGAACAACGAACTCCAGTACTACACCGGCAGGCCCCAGAACCTCTGGCTGCAGAACGGGACGCTCCGCATCACCGCCCAGCGGGAGAACTTCGCGGGCTACGACTACACCTCGGCGCGCATCCGCACCAAGGACCGGTTCGCCTTCCGATACGGTCGCGTCGAAGCGCGCATCAAGCTCGCGGTGGGCGAGGGGCTCTGGCCCGCCTTCTGGATGATGCCCGAGAACGATGTCTACGGCGGGTGGCCCCTGAGCGGCGAGATCGACATCATGGAGGCCTCGCAGGACGCGACCTATGTGTCCGGCGCGATCCACTACGGGAACCGGTGGCCCAACAACCGCTTCAACTCGCAGGGCATCGTCGGGGATTTCGGCAACTCGTGGCATGTCTACACCGTCGAGTGGGAGCCGGATCGGATCCGCTGGTATGTGGACGGCGAGTTCTTCATGGGGCAGTTGCAGGACAGCTGGTTCACCGCCGCGGCGCCCAACGATCCGAACGCGCCGTTCGACCAAGAGTTCCACCTGCTGCTGAACATGGCGGTGGGCGGCAACTTCGTGCCCAACCCCACGCCCTCGTCGCCCTTCCCGAAGACCATGGAGGTCGATTGGGTCCGGGTCTACGAGCAGTTCCAGTCGCCATGGAACGGAACGCCCGCGCCCATCACCGGACGGATCGAAGCGGAGGATTACGACTACGGCTACGAGGGCCAGTCCTACAGCGACCAGACGCCCCTCAACGAGCCTTTCGAGTACCGCATCGGGAACGGTGTGGACATCGAGGTCTGCAGCGAGGGCGGGTTCAATGTGGGCTTCATCCGCCCCGGCGAGTGGATGGAGTACACCGTCGTCGTGCCGCAGACGGGAACCTACCGCCTCGACGCGCGGGTCGCTTCCCAGAGCACGGGCGGCTCGTTCCGCCTGCTGTTCGACGGGCAGGATGTCGGTGCGTCGTTCAGCGCCCCGGTTACGGGCGGCTGGCAGAACTGGACCACGATCTCGAGCGAGGTCGAACTCGCGGCGGGCGAGTATGTCATGCGATGGGAGAACCTCTCGCCCTCAGCCCAGCAGTACAACCTCAACTGGTTCGCGGGCGAGTTCCTGGGCGGGGGATGCCCCGCGGATCTCGCCGAGCCCTTGGGCGTGCTCGATCTCGCGGACATTAACGCGTTCACCGCGGGCTTCCTGAACCAGGACGCGGCGAGCGACCTCGCCGAGCCGTTCGGCGTGCTCGACCTCGCGGACATCAACGCGTTCGTCGGCTCGTTCACCGCGGGATGCCCCTGACGGATCCGAACAGACCGACGCGTGACCTGTCTCGATGACACCGAGCCCCGGGCGACGCCCGGGGCTTTTTCATCGCTTCATGCGATGAGACCCCGGTCGGGGACCCGCTTCGTGAAAAGGCGTGCCGAGTCGCGCGGGCCGCGCCCACGCCTGAGCTTCGCTCGGCGCCTTGTAAACTCTCGCCGATGGAACCGATCTCCGCGGTGATCGCTGGCTTGCTCGCGCTCGCGGGCCTCGCGACGGTCCTCCGGGGCCTGCTGGGCGATCGTGCGCGCGGGAGGCGGCGGTGCGCATCGTGCGGCTACGCGATGGAGGGTCTCGGGTCGGACTCTGGCGCGAAGCGATGCCCCGAGTGCGGGTGGGTCGCGAAGAGCGAACGGGCGATGTTGCGCACCCGGCGCAGGCCCAGGGTCGTTGCGGTCGGGCTCCTGCTGCTCCTGTTCGCGGCGGGGGTCGCGGGCTGGTCGAGGTGGGACGCGGCGGGCGTCCGGGCGATCCCCAACGCGGTGCTGGTCCGTCTCTGGGCGCTCGATGACGCAGACATCCGTTCGGAGATCCGGAGCCGGATCGACAACGGGCGATTCAGCGCGGGCCAACTGGAGGTGCTGATGCCCCGGGTCATCGCGGATCTTGACGACCCAGCGCTCGGTCTCGCGCAGATCGCGTCGGCCCAGAAGACGATTGATCGGATGGTCTTCTGGGTCGCGAGCCGTCCGCGGGACGCGGATCGGGAGTCGCACGAACCCCGCCGTCGCCTGATCGCGGAGACGCTGGGCCCGCTCTTCGCCGACCGGCTCCTGAACGACTCCAATCCCGCGGAGCGTCGCAACGCGTTCCAGCCGTGCGCGATCCTCGCGTCGCGATCCGTCGTCGCGCAGCACGCGCTCCTCGCGGCGGGAGCGGATCCGGAGCCGAGCGTCGCCGAAATGCAGCGATACATAGTCTCACGCGGGCTTTGGATGATGAACGGGCTCGCGCCGCACGAGGTCGAGACGCAGGCGAGCGCCGGTCAGATGATGTGGCTGAGCGAACGGATCGGGCCGTGGGTCCGCGAGCGTCCCGCGACCGCAGAGACCATCGAGACGCTCGCCCGGCACCTGCTCGACCCGACGCTGTCCGACGCGGGGTACCTGCTGGGCGATGGGGACGACGGCGTCGGCGCGGCGTTGCTGCTGTGCGTGCACGGGCCCGCCGACGAGGTCTTCGAGGTCGTCGCCCCGCTCGCCGATGCCGAAACGCGGGGCGAGGTCGCGCTCACCCCGATCCGCCTGCTCGCGGCGTTCGAATGGCGCGATGAGATCCGCCCGCTGCTGCTCGCCGCGATCGGGCACACAAACTGGGAAGTTCGGGACGCGGGGTGGGATGTGCTCACGCACTTCGTCCCTGAGTGTGCCCCTTTCCCGGAGGACCTGCTCGCGGTGATCCGGCGCCCCGAGGTCGATGCTGAGCCGCGAGCGCTGAAGATCGCGACCGGGATGGGCGTGCCCCGACCGACGCTCCGCGACGCGGCGCTCGGCGTGGTTCGCGCGCAGCTCGAGGCCTGGCACCGGGCTGGGGGGGAGCCCTTCGAGATCGAGGGGCGCGACATCACTTTCGGGGGCGGGGTTGTCGATTGGATCGCGAGCGTCGCCGAACCCGGAGACGAAGAGGTCGCCCGCGTGCTGCGCGAGCTGGTCTTCGAGACCGAGCCAGGGCTCGGGTGCCGCGTCGCGCGCGCCTATCTCGACGCGTCGGGGGACAGCGCGGGCGTGACACGGTTTGTGCTCGACGCGTACGCGCGTTCGATCGCGGGCGATTTTGACGAAGAGCCGCGCCGGACGGGGAGCCGGGTGCACGGCGCCGTGCGCTCGCTGCTCTTCAATCCGGGTCTCGATGTCGACGCGGTGCTGGCGTGGATCGGGGATGACGAGGTCCGCGCGGGTCGCCTCGCCCGGTTGCTGGTCGCGAGTGTCCGGGGAGTGGTGCCCGAGGATTCGATGGGGAGTATCGAACGCTTGTCGACGGCGCTGCTCGAGTTCGAGCCCGCCCGCGAGCCGTCGGAGCGGATGCTCGAGCTCATCCGCGCGCAGCGAGACCGCGACGCGGACGGGTAGCGGGTCGATCGCGCGGGCGGACGCGGGGCGGGGATCGGATCCGCGTTCCAGCGGAGCGTTCGCCGGGTTCAACCCGGAGCCATCACCCCTTGACCGCGCCCGCCGTCAGGCCCGCGATGAAGTCGCGCTGGAGGAGCAGGAACAGAATCATGACGGGGGCAATACTGACGAGGGTCGCCGCCATCTGCAGGCCGTAGTCCTCGTAATAGCTGCCCTTGAGCTGGGCGATCGCGACGGCGAGCGGGTATTTCTCGGGAGTCTGGAGCACGACCTGGGGCCCGATGAAGTTGTTCCACCAGGCAAGGAAGGTGATGAGCACGAACGCGCCGACCATCGGGCGGAGCAGCGGGAGGGCGATGGTCGCGAACGCGCGGAGCTCGCCGCACCCGTCGATGCGCGCGGCTTCGAGCAGCTCGCTCGGGACCGCCTGGATCGTCGCCTGCCTGAAGAGGAAGAGCCCGAACGCGGGCGCGAGGGCGGGGAGCAGCAGCCCCGCGTAGGTGTCGAGCAGGTTCAGGTGGTAGAGAAGCTCGTAGGTCGGCGCGAGCAGCAGGGGGGGCGGGATGACCAGCGCCCCGAGCACCGCGACGGTGATCAGGCGCTTGCCCCGGAAATCGAACCGCGCGAGCGCGTACCCGCCCGCGGCGCAGCACAGCGTTGCGAGCACGGCGCCGACAGAGGACAGGAACACCGAGTTGAGCAGCGCGATGCCCAGGCGCGCCTGCTCGAAGAGATTCCGGAAGTTCTCGAGCGTGAGGCGGCTCCACCCGATGCCCAGCAACCCTTCACCTTCCGGGAGAAACATCGTGTCGAACTGGATGCCAAGGGGCTTGAACGCCGTGGTCACCATCCACGCGAGCGGGATCATCACGACCGCTGCGAGCGAGAGGAGCAGCGCGTGCAGCGCGATCGACGCGGCGATCGGCCTGCGGTGCTCCACGCGGGGATGGTCGCTCGGGCGGCTCAACGCGAAGGCCTCCGGTGCACGATCGCGAGCTGCGTGAACGCGAGCACAAACAGCACGGCCGCGATCATCCACCCGATCGCGCTCGCGTATCCGAGGTCGCCGACCTCGAACCCCTGTTGGTAGAGGTACCAGACGAGCGTGAGCGCCCGGTTCTCGGGGCCCGCGCCGCCGTAGTCGGTGAACGCGAAGATCACGAAGGGCAGCTCGAAGAGCTGGATGCTCCCGATCACGCTGAGCAGCACGACGAAGGAGGCGACGGGGCGGATCGCGGGGAGGGTGATGTGCCGGAACCGTTGCAGCGCGTTCGCTCCGTCGATCGTCGCGGCTTCCGTGAGCGAGCGTTCGACATTCTGGAGAGCCGCGAGGAAGTAGATCATGTTGAACCCGGTGTACATCCACAGCGCGGTGAGGATGAGCATGGGCATGACATGCAGTTGCAGCCAGGGAAAGTCCGGATCAAACCCGATGAGGCGGTGGAGTGCGCGGTTGATCAGCCCGGTCTTCTCCTCGAACATCATCGACGCGATGATCCCGCTGAAGACGAGCCCGACGAGCTGGGGGCTGAAGAAGACCAGGCGGTAGACGGCGCGTCCACGCAGGCCGGGGCGGTTGAGCGCGAGCGCCAGCAGCAGCGCGAGCGGGAGCTGGACGAGCACGGACCCCGCGGTGAAGACGAGCGTGTTGCGGGCCGCGGTCCAGAAGACGGGGTCCTCGAGCAGCAGGCGGAAGTTTTCGAGCCCGACCGAGGCGCTGGCGCTGGGCCCGAAGGAGCGTTCCGTCGCGAGCAGGACGGACCGCGCGAGCGGGTAGGCGAGGAACACCGCGAAGACGCACAGGAAGGGCGCGAGCAGCAGGTAGGGCGTTGTGCGCGAGACACGGGGCGTCACCCGTCACCCCCGGATCCATCGGAGAGGCGCCGTGCGTCCGACTCTCCGCGCCGGCGCGCGGCGTCTTCGTCCCGGAAGATCTTCGTGCGCGACATCTGCCGCTCGATCTCCGCCTGCGCGTCCGCGAGGTGCTGGAGCGCGAAGGGGGCGAGCGAGTCGGCGCTGTAGATCCCGAGCCGGTTCGCGTCGGCGAGCGTGCGCAGCCCCGCGTCGCCCAGGCGCTCGAGCGCGCGGCGGTTGTAAGGAGAGGACGACCGCGCGGGGATGTCGGGCGCGAACTCGATGTAGAGCCGACCCTTCGCCTGCCCGCCGAAGTAGGGGTCGGGCTCGTCGAAGACGGGGTCGTCCCAGTGCTCGACGATCGGGGTGATGATGTCGCCCTCGCGGTAGAGCGTGCGCGCGAGCTCGGGCGAGAAGTACAGGTACTTGGCGAACGCCCAGCACGACTCGAAGTCCTTCGCGGTGCGCGGGATGCCCAGCATCGTGCCGCCCCAGACGCTCGTCCGCAGGCCCCCTTTCTCCCACGCGGGGAGGGGCATCAGGCGCATCTTCCCCGAGACCGATTCGATCTCGCGGTCCCACACATCGCACATCCAGTCCGGAAAGAAATAGCAGACCGCGTAGCCCTGCGCTTTGAGCGTGTTGCCCGAGCCCGAGAAGTCGGGGACCTTCGCGGCGATCCGGTCCGGCCCGCCGCACCACGAGACCATGCGCGCGAGCAGGCGAGCGTTGGTCTCGTTGGAGAGCGTCGCGGATCCCTCGTCGTCGAAGAGGCGCCCGCCCCCCTGGAGGAGGAGCAGCTCGACTTTGTCGATATCGGTGGGCCAGAACGCGAGGGGGTAGCGGTCGGGCTCGCCGTCCCCGTTCTCGTCGGTCATGACGGGGCGGAGCGCGCGCGCGAAATCGTCCCAGGTCTCGATCGCGTCCATGTCGATTCCCGCGGCGTCGGTCAGGTCCTTGCGGTACCCGAGCAGCACGGGATGGACATCGTGGGGGATCCCGAAGATCCGGCCCCGGTCCGTCCAGGGTGTGAACGACTTGGGGTTGATCGCGTCGAGCAGGCCCTCCGACTCGAGCCTCTTTGTCAGGTCCGTGAACCCGACGGATTCGATCGGGCCCGTGAACGCGCGGCCCGCGATCCCTCGCTCGACTTCGATGAGATCCGCGGTCGGGGTCCCCGCGAAGAACCCGCCCAGCATGCGCTGCTCCATCGCGGCGCGGGAGATCTGCGCCAGGTGGACATCGGGCCCTGTGCGCGCGTTGCGTTCCGCGATGATCGGTTCGTACATCTCCGCGTGCGGGCGCGCGAAGGTCCACATCTCGAGGCCCGTGCGGGGATGCCCGGTTCGCACCCCCCCGGGGAGCATCAGGACACCGATGCTCGATGACACCGCGAGCGCGACGATGACCCAGACTCCCAGCGAACGATCGTTCACGGCCCGACTATACCCGACGCCTCATCGGCGCCGCCCCAAACAACCGCGGATTCAGCCTTTGCGCATCACGACGCCGTCCGAGCGGAGCCGGACCGGGTGCGCGGGCTTGATGCCCGTCGATCCATTGATCTCGAACCGGGTCGCGTGCTTGACGCGGAGCGATCCCGGCTTGGATTCGTTGAGCGCGCGGGTCAGCCAGCGTGCGGCCTCGACCCCCAGCTGCTCGGCGTTCTGGACGACCGCGGTGTAGGGCGGGAAGGTCCGCTTGCGCACCTCGCTGTCGTCGAAGCCCACGATCGAGAACTCCTGGGGCACATGGATCGAGAGTTCGAGGCAGCGGTGGAGCGCCCCGACCGTGGAGAGGGGGGTCGTGAAGTACACCGCCGTCGCGGGTTCGTCGAGCGAGAGCACCCGGTCGAGCGTCGCGGCGCCCGCTTCGGGGCTCGAGTGCATCGAGACGATCAGGTCCTCGTCGATCTCGAGCCCGTGCTTGTGGAGCGCCTCGAGATAGCCCGCCTCCCGGTCGCGGTGGTCCGAATCCATCACGGTGTGGGCGCCCAGCGCGATGCGGGTGTGCCCCTGGAAGATCAGGTGCTCGACGGCGCGGACGCTGTCGAGCCGCGAGTCGGCGCAGACATAGTTCAGGCCGGGCGCTTCGCTCCGGTCCGCGACGATCACGCACGGGAAGCCCTCCCGCGCGATCTCCTCGGCGATCTCCACCGTCGCGAGCGTGCGGAGAATGACCCCACGCACCCCCTTGCGGCGGAAGAAACGCGTGAACGACTCATCGGGCAGCTTGTCCCGGCTCAGGTTGACGATGGTGACATCGAACGACTGCTCGTTGATGCCCTGCAGGATGCCCGCGAGCATGGCGCTCTCGAAGTCGCCGAAGCTGGTCCGGACGGGGTCATTGGGATAGACGAGCCCGATGACATTGCTGGGCGTCTTGCTCATCGCGGGGACATACCCCATGCGATTCGCGACATCGATGACCTTCTGCTTGGTTTCGAGGTTCACCTCGGGGTGGTCGTTGAGGGCGCGTGACACGGTCGCGACCGAGACGCCCACCTCCTTCGCGATCTTGCGGACCGATGCCATACGCGGATCCCTGCTGACGGCGCCCAATTGGGCGGGGTGGAGGCCTCGGAAGAGAGGCCGGCTCTCTTGGAACTGTTACATCCTACGCCCAGCCGGGCGATTTCCCAAACCGCACCTTGAAATCCGTTCGGAGAGCCCCTCAGTGGTCAGAAAAGCCGATCCCGCGGGTCCGATCAATCGGTTTCCCGCTCGCGGATTGTCCGAGAACCTCGGAACTGTTACGATACAGGCATGAACCGCATCACCATCATCGCGGCCCTGTGCGCCGCGTTCGCGTCCGTTTGCCCCGCCGTTCCGGTCCCCGTCACCGTCGAGAAGACCGCTGACGGCTACCAGCTCATGCGGGCAGGTGAGCCCTACTTCGTCCGCGGCGCGGGCGGGGACGGCAATCTCGACCGTCTCGCGGAGGCGGGCGGCAACTCCGTGCGAACCTGGCACTTCGACGGCGCGGAACGCGTGCTCGACGAGGCCCAACGGAACGGGATGACCGTCCAGATGGGGATCTGGATCGGGCATCCCCGCCACGGCTTCGATTACTCGGACCGGGACGCGGTGAAGCGCCAGCGCGAGATGGTGCGCGAAGCGGTCCGCACTTACAAGGACCATCCCGCGCTGCTGAGCTGGGGTGTCGGCAACGAAGTCGAGCTGATGAGCGATCCCGACCTGGTCTTCCCCGAGCTCAACGAACTCGCGAAGATCGTGAAATCGATCGATCCGAACCATCCCACGGTCGTCGTCATCGCGGGCGGGGAGCCCGAGAAGATCCGCTCGTTCATCGAGCATTGCCCCGATGTCGACCTGTTGGGGGTGAACTCCTACGCCGCCGACATCGCGAGCGTCCCGGGCACCCTCGAAGCGAGCGGGTACGACGGGCCCTATCTCGTGACGGAATGGGGGCCCCGCGGGCATTGGCAGAGCCCCAAGACCGCGTGGGGGGCGCCCCTCGAGCAGACCAGCACGGAGAAAGCCGAGTCGTTCCGGATGGGATACGAGACCGCGATCGCCTCGGCCCCCGACCGCTGCCTGGGGTCGTATGTCTTCCTCTGGGGGCACAAGCAGGAAAAGACGAAGACCTGGTACGGGATGCTGCTCCCGACTGGGGAGACGACGCAGACGCTCGACACGATGACCGAACTGTGGACGGGTTCACCCCCCGCGCAGCGGGCCCCGCGGATCGGCGAGATCCGGTCCCCCGCGGCGCAGGGCGTCGTCGCACCGGGCGAGGTCTTCGGCGCCAGCGTCCGCGCGGGCGACCCGGACGGCGACACGCTGGGCTACCAATGGGTCATCAGCAACGAGTCGCAGGTGATCAGTGCCGGGGGTGATCCCGAGAGGCGCCTGCGCGAGTATCCCGAATTGACGCTGACCGCGGGGCCGCGGGCGACCTTCCGCGCCCCGAGCCAGCCGGGCGAGTACCGCCTCTTCGTGACGGTCCGGGACGGGACGGGCCGCGCCGCGACCGCGAACACGCCTTTCAAGGTGGAATGACAACAGCGTCCGGACGGTCCCGGGTGCAGAGGCGTGGCGCGATCAGAACTTGACGACGCCGTGCACGCCCTCACCGTGCTTGCCCAGCTTGGCGCGTCCGCCGAGGAAGGTCAGCTCGATGAGGACCGCAATGCCGACGATCTCGGCGCCAATCTTCTCCGCGAGGTCACACTTGGCGCGCATCGTCCCGCCCGTCGCGAGCACATCATCAACCAGCAGGATCTTCTGCCCCGGCTTGATCGCGTCCGCGTGGATCTCGAGCCGATCGGTCCCGTACTCCAGGTCGTAGTCCATCCCGTGGACCGCGCGGGGCAGCTTGCCCGGCTTGCGGACCGGCACGAACCCCGCCGAGAGCGATTGCGCGATCGCGGTTCCGAAGATAAACCCCCGGCTCTCGGCGCCGACGACGAGTTCCACGCCCTTGCCCCGGTAGGGGTTCGCCATCAGCTCCACCGCGAGGGCGAGCGCCGCGGGGTCCGACAGGAGCGGGGTCATGTCCTTGAAGGTCACGCCCGGCTTGGGGAAGTCCGCGACATCGAGGATGAGCTTCTGGAGTTCGGTTTCGTGCATCGCAGGCTCCCGCTTCGGCGCGCACCGGCGCCCGGGGGAGCATATCGAGCCGCGGGCCCCTTGTCCCCCGGCCGGGGCGCCCGGCGTTGGTGCTCCGGACGCGGGAGGGTGGGCCTGCATATCGTCCGATCTATGCCCAGCCCCCGCAAATCACCCGCCGCGTCGCTGGAGATCGTCGAGCCCATCGGCAACCGTGTTCTCATCCGCAAGGACGAGGACAAGAAGCAGACCAAGACGGGCCTGCACCTCCCCGACAAGATCGAGATCCCGACGCTGACGGGTCGGATCGTCGCGATCAGCGCGCAGGTCGAGAACGACGAGGACTACCCCATCCGCCAGTACGACCGCGTGCTGTTCAACCCCAAGCACGGGATCCCCGTCGACTTCGAGGGCGACAACCGCCTCTTCGTCATCCCCGTCGAGGATGTGGTCGCGGTGTTCCGCAAAGGTGAGGACGCCTGAGCGGGTCCGCGTCGAGGCGAGCGTGCCGACCGAGCAGGTCTCAGTCCCGGATCACGATCTCGGTCATGTACGCAAAGAGCTTCTCCTTGCGCTCATCGTCGAGCATCCGGTAGATCCGCATCTGCGTCTCGCGTCGCTGGGCGGGTGTCGCGCGGAGCCGGGTTGACTTGATGTGCTCGATGATCATCTCGCGGATGCGCTCGCGCTGCTCGGGCGTGGGATCGATCGCGTTGGCGATGCCGTCGATCGCCTGCTGGTATCGACGCAGCGAACCCTCGTACGCCTGGCGCACCTCGCGCTGGAAGGACTGGTAGGCGAGCCGGTTCGCGACCCGCTCCCGGACCTCCGCCTCGTCCGCCCGCTTGCTGTTGCGCAGGTCCCAGTCGATCCGCGCGTCCCAGTACTCCTCCACGAGCGAGACGAGCAGCGCGTGCTGCCCCGCGTCGAGCACCGCGTCCAGATCGTCCACGAGGGGCGAGAGCCGATCGCCCTCATCGAACGCGGCCCACATCTCCCGGAAGAGTCGTTCTGCTTCGTCGTTCTCGCCGTCCCGGCGCCGATCCGTCATCGCTTTGATGCGATCGAGTTCATCGACCAGCAGCATGGTGATCGCGGTTGTCCGTTCCTCGACGATCTCGCGGGCGCGCTCCGCGGTCTCCGCGTCCAAGTCAAGTTCCTGCAGCGCCGCGACCTCGGGACGGACCTCGAGCCGCTCCATCCGACCGGTCATCGTCTTGCGGACCAGCGTGCGGGTCCGGGATTCGGGAACCGTCGGTCCCCGGAGCGGCGCGTCACCGGGGCTCGGGGCCTCGCTTGCGCGCTGTCCGACGACCGGCGCAGCGGTCAGGGCACACACCAAGAGTGAGAAAATCGGCTTCATCCCCCGATGATACAGCGATCCCCCGACACGACCAACGCGTTCAATCACTCGTGGGTCGGCCTCGGTGACGCCCGGACCCGGAATTCGAACAGTTCCGTGCGGTGGTAATGCCCCGTCACATCCAGCGTCATCGCTTCCTCCTCGGCGCGACGGGGGTCGACCTCCGCGTAGACGATGGTCTCCTCGTCGAACACCGGATCGCTGAGGAACGAGCCGTCGGGCCCGATCACGCACGATCCCCCGGAGAGCAGGAGATCCCCTTCCCCCACGCCCTCCATCCGCGCCCAGCCCGCGGGAAGATGCGTGCCGGCGCGTTGGATCTGACCCACCGCGATCACATGCGTGCGCCCCTCGAACGCGTAATGCCGGCTCGCGATCTGGTGCTTCTCGTGAACCGTGGGCCAGACCGCGATGTGCACCGTCTCGCCCTGCTCGTGCAACGCCTGGCGGGGCAGCGGCATCCAGTGCTCCCAGCACACCAGCGCGCTCACCTTCCCGACAGCGGTCCCGACCGACCGCAGGCCCGCCTGGTCCCCGTGCCCCCAGACGCAGCGCTCGGTGAAGGTCGGGACGAGCTTGCGGTGGTGGTTCGCGAGCCGCCCGTCCGTGTCGTAGGTCAGCAGGCTGTTGTAGAGCGACCCCTGCCCAGGACCGTCATCCACGCGCTCCGAAACGCCCACGACAAGCACGACCCCGTGGTCGGACGCGATCGACTTCAGGCGATCGTGCGCCGGGCCGGGCACCGACACGCTCGCGCGCCGATAGGCCGCGTAGACCCGCTTCGTCTCCGGGTTGTCCCAGGTGAGCGCACCGGGGCACGAGTCGATCCACGCGGGATAGCCTGGAAGAAAAGTCTCCCCGCACGCGACGAGGGCAGCCCCGTTCCTCGCGGCGTCGGACACCAGGTCCGCGAGGCGCTCAAGCCCCGCGTCCGGGTCGTCAGGGACGGGCGCCGCCTGGATCGCGGCGACACGGAATGGTGAGCGTTCCGGCATCGGTGCAAGAGTCTAGCAACGGACCGTTCCCGCTCGACCGTACGATGCGCCGGATGACCGACGCGCCGCGTCAACCCGCCGACCGCCTCTCGCGGATGATCCGCTCGGGCTTGCGCCGGTACCCCGCGCACCTCGCGGGATCCGTCGTGACCCCCGCGCCCAGGAGCGCGGGAGCCGTCTCGACCCAGCCCTCGGATCGCTTCTCGCGTCCCGATCCCGCGTCCGCGGTCTGGCTGGGACACGCGACCGTCCTGCTCCGTCTCGGCTCCCGCTGGGTGCTCACGGACCCGGTGTTCTCCGACCGCGTGGGCCCGCGCATCGCGGGGCGGACCATGGGCGTGTCCCGGCGCGAGCCACCCCCGATCGAGCCCGCGAACCTCCCACCGATCGACATCGTGCTGCTCTCGCACGCCCACTTCGATCACCTCGATCTGCCCTCGCTCCGTGCGCTCGCGAGCGAGCGCACGCTCGTCGTCACCGCCGCGAAGACCGCGGATCTCATCCCCGGGGGCTACCGGGGCGTCGTCGAACTCGAGCCCGGAGAGGCGCACCGCGAGCACGGCATCCGCATCACTGCGTTCGAACCCAACCACTGGGGGTCCCGCTACGCGCTCGACCGGTGGCGCGGGTGCAACGCCTACCTCGTCGAATCCGACGACGGGCGGCAGTTCTTCGCGGGTGATACCGCCCTGACCCGGAACTTCGAGAAGATCGGGCGCGTCGATCTCTCGATCTTCGGCATCGGTGCCTACGACCCCTGGGAGCACGCCCACGCGACCCCAGAGCAGGCCTGGCGCATGGCCGCGGACCTGGGCAGCGATCGATTGCTCCCCATGCATCATTCAACATTCGAACTCAGCGATGAGCCGCACGGCGAACCGCTCGCGCGCCTGCTCGAAGCCGCGGGCGATGACCGCGCAACGATCGTCCGCCTCGACCCGGGACAGCTCTGGACACCGAACGGCGATTGACGCTCATCGTCACAGGATGGGGCTGAACAGCGCCGCGGCGTTGTCGAGCAGGCGGGACGCGAGCGAGCGCGTGCGCCAGGTCTCCGCGTCGATCGCTTCGCTCGCGTCCGCGTAGGCGTGCTGCAGGGCACGGAGCTCGCTCGCGAGGGTGTCGTCGTAGACGACCAGCGTGCACTCGAAGTTGATGCGGAACGAGCGCTGGTCCAGATTCGCCGAGCCGATCAGCGCGACCTTGCCATCGACCGAGACGGTCTTCGCGTGCAGCAGCCCGGGCTCGTAGCGGAGAATGCGGACGCCCGATTCGAGCAGCACCCGGTAGCTCGCCCGGCCCGCGTGGTCGACCAGCGGTGCGTCGTTCCGCTTGGGGAGGATCAGCGTGACCTCCACGCCCCGCGACGCCGCGGTGCACAGCGCCGTCAGCACCGTCGCGTCGGGCACGAAGTAAGGCGTCGTGACGATCAGTTCCTGCTCCGCGGCGTACATCGCGGCGACCATCGCGCTCTGGATCGCGCCGGGGCGCCCGTCCGGGCCCGACGGGAGGATCTGCACGGCGCTGGTGATCTCGTCGGGTGCGCTCGCCTCCAGCTCGGGCAGATACGCCGAGGGATCCCGGATCGGACGGAGCGACTCGCTGTTCCAGTCCGCGAGGAAAACGAGCGCCAGCGCGCGCGCCGCGTACCCCTCGACGCGCACCGTCGCGTCGATCCACGGGCCGGGCCCGTTCGGGCCCTTGGGCCGGAACGCGTCATCGGTGATGTTCTGCGAGCCGCAGTAGGCGACGCGACCGTCGATCACGAGCACCTTGCGGTGGTTCCGCAGGTCCAAACGCCTGAACAACAGGCGGAGCGGGTTCACCGCGAGCAGCTCGACGACCTCGACGCCCGACTTCCGCAGACGCCGCGCCAGCCCCCGGCTGAAGAACCGTCTGCTGCCCGCGCCGTCGAGCGCAACGCGGCACTGCACCCCGCGCGCCGCGGCGCGCTCGAGCGCCGCAACGACTTCCAGAGGCCTGCCCCGGTGATGGAAGATGTAGGAAAGCAGATGAACATGCTTCTCCGCCCCGTCGATGTCGCGGATCATCGCGTCGAGCGTTCGCGCCGCGTCGGCGTGCAGGCTCAGGCGGTTGCCCTCGACAGGCGGCGCCTCGCACAGCGCCGAACCGAGCCGCGCGAGCGCGCGGAACCGCTCGTACCCGCCCGTCCAGGTGCGCTCCCGGGAGACCCAGAGCTCGTCGGCGTGCGCGCGCAGCAGCCTTTCCGAATCGGCGTACTTCCCGCGGCGCATCGATCCGAGCCGGCTCTCGCCGATCAGCAGGTACGCCCCCATCCCCACGAGCGGGAGCAACCAGAGCACCAGCAACCACGCGTGCGCGTTCGCGAGCGGAGACCGGCGCAGCAGCACCCGCGCGGAGAGAAACACCTGCGCCGCGATGAACGCGACGGACCCCGCAACGGACCCCGCGACCGACCAGGACAAGTCCACGCCCGATCATACCGGGCGTTGCGCGACGCCCCGTCCCGAGCGGCGTTCTTCGGGTCACATCGCGGAGCCCAGCCCGATCGCGCGGCGCCAGGTGCTCATCTGCCCCAGGTGCATCATCGTGTGCCCGACGAGCAGGAAGCTCGCGACATGACCGACGGTGGGGAACGCCTCTGCCATCCGCCCCTCGATGGTGTGCTTCGCCTTGAGCTGATCATCGGTGAGCCCCGCGACCGCGTCGATCGCGGTGCGGTGCGCGCGCACGAACAGGTCCACGATCGCGCCGCGTTCGGGGTAGACCGATCCGTCGGGGTCATCGACGCAGGTCCTGCCCGCTTCGAATACCTCAAGGAACCGCTCGGGGGGCGCGATCGCCGAGCCGTCCATGCCCGCCGCCGCGAGGATCCGCGTGGGATAGATCGCGAGGTGCCCGTAGATGAACGCGGGGTGGTTCGCCTCGATCGGGCCGTCGGCTCCCGGCGCGAACCGGGCGAATCGGTCGTCGGGGATGTCCTTGAGAAGCAGCTCGCCCAGGCCGAGGGCGCGCTCGGCGCCGGTCACGATCATCGATACGAAGGTGGTCATGGGTGTCCTCTCTGTGGGTTTGTCCGTGGGCCCCGCTTCGGGGCGGGCTGTGCGTGTTGGCACCGGAACGGCATCACGCCCCGATGTATTTCGCGTAGATGGACCTCGCGCGCACGGGATCGTCCAGCCCGCTGATGAGCGCGCGCCCGTCGCGGAAGACGGTCAGTCCGATCCTGTCGTCCGTCTCGTCGCCCTCGACCGCGCCCCGCAGGAGGAACCGGGTCACCTCGAACGAGCCGTGCGCGCGCAGACGCTCCGCGAGCGCCGCAAGATCGATCCCCCCCTCGCCGGTCGGCAGCACCTGCACCGCGTCGCGACCGCAGATCGTCGCGGGCTGGTCCGCGGGCGCGTCGAGATAGTCCAGCGACCCGCGCACGCAGCACGCGCACGCCGGGTCGCGCATCGGCGCGAGCTCGATCGTGCGCCGGGTGTTGGCCCACGCGTCGAACTCGAGCAGGGTCGGCCGCACGCGGTCGTGCGCTCCGGTCAGCACCTTGATCGCCTCGCCCGCCTGCACCCCCGCGACGATCGAGATCACCGGGCCCAGCACCCCCGCGGTGTCGCAGGTGGGCTGCGAGCCCGGGGGCGGGGGGGCGTCGAACACGCAGCGGAGACACGGGCCGCCCTCGCGGGCGCCGAACGGCGGGCGGAACGCGGCGACCATCCCGCGCGTGCCGACGGCGCCCGCGTAGAGATAGGGCACGCCGGATTCGACCGCGAGGTCGTTGACCAGGAACCGGGTCTCGAAGTTGTCGGTCCCGTCGAGGATGACATCGGGCGCGCCCCCCGTTGCGCGCGTCGCGATCGACCGGGCGTTGGTCGGATTGAAGTCCGCGATGACGGGCTCGGTGCGCACACCTCTGTTCACGCGTGCGAGCCTTTCGGCGGCGGCGATCGCCTTGGGTTCGCCCACCTGGCTCTCGTCGAAGAGCACCTGCCGCTGGAGGTTGGTGGTCTCGACGAGGTCGCGGTCCACGAGCGTGAGCGTGCCCACGCCGGCGCGCGCGAGCAGGTCCGCCGCGGCACACCCCAGCGCCCCGCATCCCACGATGAGCGCGTGCGATTCCGTGAGGCGTTGCTGCCCCGCGTCGCCGATGCCCGGGAGCAGGCGCTGGCGGTGGTAGCGGTCGTGGGGCATCGGTCGGGGGTCCTGCGCGTCGGGGTCAGCCGAACATCTGCCCGGATTCCATGTCCTGGAGTTTCCAGCCGTTCGCGCGGCAGACGCGGTAGAGGATCGGGAACGCAAAGTCCTCGTTCTGGCAATAGACCAGCGCCTGGCGCACGAGCCCGTCCATCGGGACGATCTCGATCACGAGCCCGGGGCCGTAGAAGGTGACCGACCCGCCCTTGGGGGTCCCCCCGTCGGTGGCGGTGTTGAACGGCGCGAGGGCGGCCTCGAAATCCGCCTGCTTCCCGAGCGGGACGGTCTGGCTGGTCCGGTCATCGGGGTCTTCGAGTTTGATCAGCGCGAGCTGCCGGCGTTTGGCCACGATTCGGGGCTCCGCGAGAGAACCAGAGAAAAGCGATCAGTCCTCGCGCGCGTCCGCGAGGCGTTCGACGGTATCGACGAGATGACTCAGCGGCACGGGCTTCTGGAGGTACTCGTCGACCCCCAGGCTCTCGGCGTAGGTCTTGTGGCGCTGCCCCTCGTTCGCGGTGCACATCACCACCGCGGGGCTATCGGCGTGACCCTTGATCTTCTCGAGCGCGAGGAACCCGGACCGCCCCGGGAGCATCATGTCCAGCACCACCACATCCGGCTTGTGCTCCTCGCAGCGGGTGATGGCGGTGTTCCCGTCCGCCGCGGTGAAGGTCTCGGCGCCCTCAGCGGAGAGGGCCGCCTCGAACGACTCGAGAATGTCGCGGTCGTCATCGACGATCAGCACGCGGACCCCGTCGAGCCGACCCTCGTAATCCTTGCTTGACATGCGGACGCTCCCCTGTGTTCCCGCGCCGTCCCGGGGCGGCGGATGTGGTCGAAACGAAAGCCGGTCGCCCCACGGCCGAGCGGTAGTCTATCCGCCCCGGGGGGTTCGGTTGCAGGCGTTCAGGGCATCCGGTCGAGCCCGCGCTCGGTGAGGAAGGCCCGGTCCTGATCGGACTGCTCGATGAGCCGCGCGATCGCGTCGTCGTCCATCCAGTGCAGTTCCGCGAGCTTGCGCCGGAGCGTGTCCGGGAAGGGCTTGTCGAGGCGCTCGTGCCTGGGCCTGCTCTTCCAGATCCGGTGCATCCACAGGTACTGCGACGGTGCCGCGAGAACGAGGTTCTCGATCGACCGCCTGTACCGCGCGGTGAGGTAGTAGAGCGGATCGGGCTGCGCGAGATAATCCTCGGGCCCGAAGACATCATCGACCATGACGCGGAAGCGGAGGTCGTTGCCGCCCACGCGCCGTCCCTGGGTGTGGTCGTGCCCCGCGTCGTCCCAGCCCACGCGGTGGGCGCCGCCGCTGACGATGACGGCGTTGTGCTTGAGGGCCATGAGCCCGATCGATTTGTAGGTGCTGGTGAGGCGGCCGAAGAAGGGGACGAAGACACCCCGGTCGCCCGCGTTCTGGTCGGCGACAAACGCGACCGCCTGGTTCTGCTCGAGCAGACGCGGGACGGCGTGCACGGCGCCGAACTTGTCGACGAGCCGCAGTCCGCGGCGCTCGCGGGTGCGGCGGACCCAGCGATCGAGGGGCTTGAGATCGAGCGGGCGGTAGATCGCGTGGACGCGGACGCCCAGCAGCGCGAGCGTGTAGCCCATGACTTCCCAGTTGCCGGTGTGCCCGGTGATGAGGATCACGGGGCGGTCCCCCGTCAGCGCGTCGAGGGCGCGCCCGACATCGCCCACATCCACATGCCTCGTCCACGAGTCCTCGGTGAGCACGCGGGGCAGGAAGGCAACCTCGACCGCGAGCATCGCGAGGTGCTCGTAGCTTTCCAGCGCGAGTTCCCGGCGCGCGGCGTCGGTCGACCCGGGCAGCGCGAAACGCAGGCTCTCCGCGGCGCGGTCGATCCGCTTGCGGTTGAAGGGGAGTCCCCCGAAGGTGCGCCCGAGTCTGCGCGCGAGCTCGAGCGCGTTCGCGGGGCCCGCGATCTGGGGCGCCATCATCGCGCCGCGGAGCGCGAGATAGGCGGCGTACCCGCCTGGGCCTGTTCGCTTCTGGGCGGCGCGGGCGGATCCCATGGGTCGCACTCAGGTGTCCGGGCGCACGCGGCGCCCGTCGCGCGGCGAGGCCACGCTCAGCGGGGAAGCTCGCCGATCAGCGTGCGGAGTCGGTTCTCGTTGAGCACGGGGATCGACGAGGCGGAGGCGGCCTCGAAGAGCTGCTGGTAGCGGTCGACGCGGTTCTTGAGGCGGAGATACTCGTCGTAGACGACCCGCGGCGCGTTGGGCGCGGGCTGGAGCGGATCCTCGGGGCGGCGCCCCAGCACGAGGAAGTCGAGATCGCCCGAGATGTCGTCGATGACCTCGCCCCCCCAGCGCTCGATGATCGCGACGAGCTGGTCGCGCTCGAAGGGGGTCGCGACGCCGTCCCGGTCGACATCGAAGTTCCCGAAGACGACGAAGTTGTAGACCTTGTCGGGGTCGTAGACGGGGTTGGCGATCACATCGCCCACGACGACGGGGTTGCCCCGGCTCGAGCGGATGATCCGGCAACGGGCGCTGGATTCCTCCATGCTGATGACCTCGATGACCGCCTTGCCCGGGAGGTAATCGCCCGTCTCGGTGGGGCGGATCGCCGACGCGGTGTCGAAGACACTGAAGGTCATCCCGATCACCAGCTTGTCCTCGCGTCCCAGGGTGATGACGACGACATCATCGCCCGACTGGATCGCGGCGACCTCGCCGTCCACGAGGGCGTACTCGTCGAGCGGGGTCACGCGGGTGTCGGTCGTCTCGCCGCGGAGGCGGCGGACCTGGTCGCGGAGCACGAGGATGTCCTGGTTCAGCTCCGCGATCCGCTGGTCGCGATCGCGGAGATCGGCGCGGTAGCGCTCGCGGTCGTTGCTCGCCTCGCGGCTGGTGCGCCCCTGGAACGCGTCGACCTGGGCGCGGAGATCCTCGACCTGGCGGGCGTAATCGTCCACGCGGTCGGTCGCCTCCGCCGCGGTCGCGAGGGCGCTCTGCTCGATCTCGCGGATGCGCTCGAATTCCGCGTTGAGGTCCGCCTCGTTGCGGCGCATCTGGGCGATCGCGTTGTCCCGCTCCGCGGTGAGGCTCTGCACCTCGCCCTCGAGGCGGGTGATCGTCGCGGCGAGCGAGGCGCCGCCCGAGGCGAGCTCGTCGGCGCGGGTCCGGGCCTGCTCGATGGTCAGGCCCGCGTTGCCGAACGACATCCGCTTGAGCTCGGAGTTGTTGGTGAGGAGGTAATCGACGAGGCTCTTGCGTCCGTCGGCCCGCGCCGCTTCCAGCGCGACTTGCACATTGCTCGAGCCGCGCTCGCCGGTCTTGATGATCTCTTCGTAGCTGCTGGTCAGCTCGCGGACGCGTCCTTCCGCGTTGGACATCTCGCTGTAGAGATAGACCGACGCGAAGAGGAACACCATTGTCAGCACGATGAAGATGGTGACCGTGATCGTCATGCCGATGCCGGCGCTCGTCCTCGATGCCATGTCTGAATGCTCCGTCGGTCTCGCCCCGGTGCGTGTTCGCCGGGTCTGCCCGCGTTCGTGTCCATCCCCGTCTCGGGCCCGTTCGATTCCGGGGCGTCCCCACGCCGGGGCCCGAGGCGACCGCCCGAACCGGCGGACCGGAGCGGGCGCACACCACCTCGGGCGTTCGGGCCCTTCGGCGGCGAGTGCGGATGATAGGGGGTCGGGCGCGATCCTGCCGGGTGTTCCGGGGTCCGGGCCGAACCCGGGCCTGCGCCGACCTGTAATGCTCGAACAGAACCCGATCTGTCCGCGATCCGCCATGGGCCCGCGAGGCGGTCTAACCTCAGCCCATGCGTCTGCGATTCCTGGGCACCGGCACCTCCTCGGGCGTTCCCGTCATCGGGTGCGGCTGCCGCGTGTGCGGATCGGACGACCCGAAGGACACCCGCCTGCGCACCGGGGCGGCGCTCGAATTCACAGACCCCGGGGGGCAGGAGCGGGTGATCCTGCTCGACGCGGGTCCCGACCTGCGGCAGCAGGTGCTCGCGAGCGGGCTGGAACGCTGCGACGCGGTGCTGCTGACGCACAACCATGTGGACCACTGCTTCGGGCTCGACGAGCTGCGCCGGTTCAATGTCATGATGGGCGGCCCGATCCCGATTTACGCGGATACGCCGACCATGCGGGCGGTGCGCCGGGTCTATGCGCACATCTTCGACCGCGCGTCATTGAAGCAGGATTCGTTCATCGCGACGCTGATCCCCGTCGAGATCGGGCATTACGAGCCCTTCGAGCTCTTCGGGCTCCGGATCACGCCGATCACGCTCCTGCACGGGCGGGTCCCGATCCTGGGGTATCGGTTCGAGTGGGCGCCGGGGGGACGCGGTTCGGCGGGCGGGGTGCTCCCGCTCGCCTACTGCACGGATGTCTCCGCGATCCCCCCCGAGACATGGGCCCACCTCGAGGGGCTCAGCGTGCTCGTGCTCGACGCGTTGCGGCACCGGCACCACCCGACCCATTTCACCCTCGAACAGGCGGAGCGGGTCGCGGACCGGGTCGACGCGGACCGGACTTTCTATGTCCACATGTCGCACGATCTCCCGCACGCGGAGACGCAGGCAACGCTACCGGACGGTCGCAGGTTGGCCTATGACGGTCTTGCGGTCGATTGAGCGGCCGACTCCCCTGTTTCTCAACTGTGTCAGAACAGTTTGCCGAATCTGCCCGTAAACAGGTCGGAGCCGGCGGGGCGTGTCATGCCCACTGATTCCGTGCCGGCAGCGAGGAGACGCTATGGCGCAGCCTTCCCCCTCCCCCGCGGATCGACACGCGGACCCGCACCGGCCCGCGATGCCCCGCTCGACCACGGGGCGCCCGCACGAGACGCCTCCCCCGGCGCTCGGACAGGGCGGCACCGGGCTCTCCTTTCCCTTCCCGTTCCCGCCCGAACAGGCGGACGGACCGGGGCGGGAAACGAGCGGACGCTGAAGCGCGACGCCCGGCCCCCTAGAATGCAGACATGGAACTGAGCGCCGCCGCGATCATGGCGCGCCTCGGCCTTGCCGCGTTGCTGGGTCTGCTGATCGGCATCGACCGTGAGCATCTGAAGAAACCCGCTGGCATGCGGACGATGCTGATGGTCTCCTTCGGCGCCTGCCTGTTCACGCTCGGGGGCATCCGGCTCTCGTCGATCGGCGGGGAGGATTTCAACAGCGATGCGCTGTCCCGTGTCATCCAGGGCGTTGTGGGTGGCATCGGCTTCCTCGGCGCGGGTGTGATCCTGCGCGATCACGGGCATGTCCGCGGGGTGACCACCGCCGCGGGGCTGTGGGTCACCGCGGGCGTCGGCATTGCCTGCGGGCTCGGCGCGTACCTGCTCGCGTCGCTGTCGGCGGTGCTCGCGATCGCGGCGTTTACCTCGTCGCGGTTCTTCATCCATGAAGAGAACGGGAACGGTCGCGCCGCGCGCCGCGCGATTCCGCCCGATCCCGGGGCCTTGGGCGACGCATCCCCCGCGTCCCGCGACCGATCGGCTGGTCAGCGGTAAGGTGGTTCGTGGGCAATCGCTGGCAATCGATCCTGGACTTGGGCTGGCTCTGTATGGTGCTGCCCTGGGCGCTGCTCGCGTCGGCGGTCGTTGTCGTCGCGTGGGCGCTGTTCCGCAGCCGGCCCGGGCTGTGGGGCGTGCCCAGGCTCCGGTGCCCGAAGTGCTGGTACGACATGGCGGGGGCGGTCGGCGATGAAGACAACGGCGGTGTGTTCGCTTGCCCCGAGTGCGGGAAACGCATCACGAATGAGCACAATCTCAGGAAGACGCGAAGGCGGTGGGGGGTGGCGCTGCTCGTGGTGCCGCTGCTGGTGGGGTGGCATCTCGTCGATCTTCGGAACCACATTCATCGACAGGGGTGGATCGCGGCGGTGCCAACCGTGGCGTTGATGGCGGTGGTCGATCCCCAGGATTGGCTCGACGCCGGAACCGATCGACAGGGGCGATACCCCTGGAAATCGACGCGCCCGTCGGTCCCCGCCCCGACGCTTGCCGAGCATCTGCACTATCGCTTGCTGAGCAACGAATGGCTGATGTCGCTCTGGCTGTGGCGGGCGGGTGCGTTTCTCGATCGCGAGGGATACACCGTGATCGATGTTCGGTCGCTCGCGCCGATCGAGCGGGTGACGGCGGACAATGTATGGGCGTATCGGAACGGGCCGAACTGGTGGAGCCCGGGCGACCTGTACTTCGGTGACGCGGAGAAACTCCGCGATTCACTGACATGGCTCATCGATGAATCAGCGTGGCGCAGCAACGGTGGGGAGTTCAACATCGCCGCTCACGCCGGCAACCGGCTGTTGATCAAGGCGCCGCCCAACACCATCCACGCAGCGAAACGCCTGATCAGGCTGATCGAAGACACCGCATCGGATCCGGATGTAGTCCGCGAGGAGCGCATCCACGGCCACAACTTCGTCGCGTTCTCGATCCACCTGTTCGCGGACACGGACTGGTACGCCAAAGAGAGGGCGCGTTGGGACGAGATCGGCTCGACGCATACCTGGGTCTTTATTGGTGGCGGGATGATCACTCGACTCGACGACGAAACGCCGTCCGTCGGAGTCCCGGTGGTCGTTCAGGCGTATGCCGATTCGCGATTCGAGTGGGAAACCTCCGACTCGATTCTCGAGGCGCTGAGGCTCGAGTGCATGCCGGAGAGGTGGGTCGCGTACGGGGGCGAAGCATTCTCGTACATGTGGATCAACGGGGTGATCGTGGTCCGCTGCGAGGAGGGGTGGGGCAAGGCGCTGTTTCAGCCCGCGTTCGACCGCATCCACGAACTCGGTCCCGACGCGATCATTGCCGGGTACGAGTCGCCGCTCGACTGATTGATCATCGGAAGCCGAGCCCATTCGGCTGCGCGGTGCGGTGATTGGTCCGTGCAGCACCCTGTTGAACAACGGGTATCGGCGCATGGTCCGAGAACGATGGGTCATCGTGTCGAGTTTTGCCTTTGTTTTTCCGTGTGGGCCGCTACGCTTGCTTCGACCGAGAGCGGCAAAGACGAGGAGAGACACCAGATGCTCAGGATTTCGCCTTCTTCAAAGAGCGCGGCGGTTGCCGTGATCGCGGTTGGTGCCGGCGCGTTTGCGCAATCGGGCGTTGTGGTCTTTTCCGATGTTTCGTTCCTCGCAGAGGCGAGGACGACCGTGCGATCGCTCCCCGATTTCCCGGGCGGGCCCACGACGCTCGAGAACGATGCCGACGAGCGTGCGGCCTCCGGCTCGCCCTCGATGATTCAGGCGGTGCTCAGCAGTCGGCAGGTCGAGGGCACCGAGGCGGAATCGAAAACGATCATTGATGCGTACGCCGACGAGTTCCTGATCCGTCTGCAGGCGACCATCGAGACCTCGGCGGGTCTGTTTACCGAAGACGACGCGTCGGCGTCTGGCGCGGTCGGCCTGAGTTCGAATTTTACGGTCTCCGAATCCGTGCAGATGGCGCTCAGCGCTCGCTTCATCGTCGAGCCCGACAGCGGGTCGCTCTTCCCCCCCACGAGCTATTCGAGCCTCGCGACCTATTCGCTCATCGGTATCGACCCGGTCGACCCGCTCAACTTTGTGTTCGAGCAGGGCACGCTGGGCGGTCCAGTCGACTTCCAGACCGATCTCGCGTTCTTCGATGTCATCACCCTCGAGCCGGGCGTGCAGTACACCCTCACGATGAACGCGAATACAGCCGCGTCCGTCGAGCGAGGCGTGACCGGTGCGTCGTCGGATGCGCGGGGCGAGTTCGTTTTCAGCGCCAATTTCGGTGACCGCGACGCCGACGGGCTTCTCGATGCGTGGGAGGACGCGGGCGGGATCGATGTGGATTCCGACGGCGTCGTCGATGTCAACCTCCCCGACGCAAACCCCGACAAGAAGAACATCTATGTCGAGATCGATCTCGCGGCCGACACCGAGATCGACACGAACTGGATCGCCGATGTCGGGCAGGTCTTCCAGAATGCACCGGCGGATCTCATCAACAACCCCGACGGTTCCGACGGCATCATCTTCCGCACTTTCATCGACGAGACGCTGCCCGATTTTCCGTTCTACGACCCCGACGATCTCCCGAATGGGCGATATACGGAGCTGGCTCGGTTCAGCAACGAGTACCGCGGTCTCGCGTCTGAGCGGAACTCCCCGAAGCGTGACCTGCTGCTCGAGGCGCGGTCGCGTGCATTCCGCTACTGCCTCTGGGGTGGCGTCGACAGCGATGACTCCGACGGTTTCGCGGAACTCCCCGGTGATCAGTTCGCGGTCTGCCTCGACGGCTACGCCGCGGACCGCTCGCGCCAGAACCAAGCGAGCACATTCATCCACGAACTCGGGCACACGCTTGGGCTGCGTCACGGCGGCACCGACGACATCAACTACAAGCCGAACTATTTCTCGGTGATGAACTACGCCCGCGCGTTCCCGGGACCCTATTACCAGCTCGATTTCTCACGCCACAAGCTCGCGCCGCTCCGCGAAGATTTCCTGATCGAGCCTGACGGGCTCGGGACGAACCTGCCCGCGGACCTTGTGGGCCTGCCGTTCCTCTATACCTCCGACTTTGATTTCGACGGCGAGCCCGTCTTTGTGGTAGGCATCGCCGGTCAGCCCATTGACTGGGACGGGAATGGGTCAACCAACGGCGTGACCGTCGCTGACATCAACGCCCACAACTCGCGGGCGCCCGGCCGACTGTCCTACCTCGCCTCCGCGATCGACTGGTCCAGGCTGCAGATTCCGATCCGGGGTGACTCTGGTAACTACGGCTACCGCGTCGGCGGCGGATTCGAGACCGGGGGCGGGCAGACCTCTGACGACCTGTACGGCACCGACAAGCCGGCGGACTTCGCGCGCCTGTTCCGCTCGCTGAATCCGTGCGATCCCGACTACGACGCCGACGGCGACGCGACCTTCTTCGATCTCATCACCTTCGCACGCATGTACGATCGCGCGTCGCCCCGAGCGGATCGGTCGGGTGACGGTGAGATCACGCCTGTCGATCTCACCGATCTGATCCAGGCGATCCAAAAAGGGTGCCCCTGATCTGCGAATTGCTCCCCGCGGCCCTCCGTGATCGAGTGCCGCTTGAGTGCGGAGTGCGCGAAGCTGCGCTTTGTTCACGATACGACCGGCCGATCGCTACGCGACGGATTCAAGCTCCGCGCTCAGCCCGCTCGAGTCGGGCATCACCTCGCGTGGGTCGTCGTCGAGCAGCAGCTGATCGACGGTCGGCGCGTTCTTGACGGGCTTGCCGTTCTTGTCGGTCAGGGGCATCCCGTCCATCGTCTCGATGATCGGGATGGGGTGCTCTTTCTTGTGCGCTTCGAGTTGCTTCTCGAGCGCTTCTTTCTTTGCGGGTTCGAGCTCCGCCCACTTGCCGCGACCGCGGCACTTGGGGAAGCGGCTGCACCCGAGCCACGGGCCGCGGACACCGTCGCGCAGGTTGAGCGGCGCCTCACAGGTGGGGCAGGGCAGGTCGGTCTCCAGCGGGGGCTGGCTCGGGGCGGTGACATGCCCCTTCTTGTCGATGTTGAGGATGATCCCGACATCGTTGGACTCGCCGTCCTCGAGGATGGTGGTCACGAAGGGCCCGAAGCGGCCCGTCTTCTTGATCATCGGGCGCCCGGTCTTGGGGCACTTGATGTTGACGAACTCCGCGGGGCGGGGCTTGCCCTCGCGGTCGCAGGGGCAGGCGTAGTCGCAGTCGGGGTAGGTCGAGCACGACAGGAAGCGACCGTTCTTGCCGAACCGGTAGACGAGCGTCGAGTTGCACTTCTGGCAGCGGTACTGCTCGGGCGCGGGCTGGATCTCCGCCTTCGCGTGCTGGAGTTCTTCCTCCGCCTTCGCGAGCGATTCCTTGAAGGGGCCGTAGAAATCCTGGAGCATCTGGATCCAGTCGAGGTGGTCCTCCTCGATCTTGTCGAGTTCGGTCTCCATCTCGCGGGTGTAGCTGACATCGAGGAGGTTGGGGAAGGCCTCGATCAGCTTGTCGGTGACGACCTCGCCCAGGTCGGTCGCGTAGAAACGGCGTTCGAGCTGCTCGACATACTTGCGGTCCTGGATGACGCTGATGATCGAGGCGTAGGTGGAGGGGCGCCCGATGCCCTCGCTCTCGAGCATCTTGATCAGGCTCGCCTCGGTGTAACGCGGGGGCGGGCTGGTGAACTTCTGCTGGGGGTCGAAGTGGAAGGGGCGCATGCCCTGGCCCTCTTCGAGATCCGGCAGCACGATGTCCTCTCCGCCCATCGGCACGCCGGAAACGCGGTAGTGCCCGTCGAAGGCGAGGCGTCGCCCGCTCGCCTTGAAGACGCAGGGTGTCTTCGGGTCGGTGCCGCCCTCGATGAGGAAGGTCGTGGAATCCCACTGGGCCGGGGTCATCTGGCAGGCGACGAAGCGCTCCCAGATGAGGCGGTAGAGGCGGGCCTGGTCGCTGCTCAGGCTCTTGGCGACCTTGTCGGGGTGGCGCATCGCGTCGGTGGGGCGGATCGCCTCGTGGGCTTCCTGGGCCGCCTTGTTGCTGCTGGAAAAGAAGTTGGGCTTCTCGGGCAGATAGGTGTCGCCGAAGGTCTTGCCGATGTAGGTGCGGGCCATCTCGATCGCCTCACCGCTGAGGTGCGTCGAGTCGGTTCGCATGTAGGTGATCAGGCCCACGGGTCCCTCGCCCGGGATGTTCACGCCCTCGTACAGCGCCTGGGCGGCCCGCATCGTCCGCTGGGCGCCGAAGCCGAGGCGGCTCGACGCGGCCTGCTGCAGCGTCGAGGTGATGAACGGGGCGCTGGCCCGCGTGCTCGTCCGCTTGGTCTCGATGCTCTTGATCGTGTACGGCACGCTCGGGTCGGCGACGCCCCAGATCGAGCGCTTCCAGCGCGCGGGGCCCTTGCCCGCATCGTCCTCGCTCACGCTGGACTGGATCTCGGTGAGGCCCGCGAGCTCCGCGGCACGCGTCACGCTGGGGGTGATGTCGCACAGGTCCGCCCGCTGGAAGCGGGGGTGATTGTGGTCGATGGTGCCCTCTGGGCTCGTCGCGTCGGGGGCGCCGCGATCGACGGGCGCCGCGACATCCGCCGCGGCCTGGGAGACATCGAACTTCTCGCCCCCGATCTCGACGAGCTCGGCGCGGATGGAGCGGTGCTCGCTGAGCCAGGCGTTCTGCTGCTTGACGGTCGGGCCGGTGAGTTTCTTGCCGGGCTTCTTGGGGTCCTGCTCGGGCGGGGTCGCGAGGAAGTCGCGCCAAGCGGGCCCCAGCTTGGCCGCCTCGGATTCGCTGAGCGCGAAGCAGCCGTTCATTTCCCAGCGTTCATCGGGGACGAACGCCTTGATCTCTCGCTCGCGCTCGACGACGAGACGCACCGCGACCGACTGGACGCGTCCGGCGCTGAGGCCCCGCGCGACCTTCTTCCACAGCAGGGGGCTGACCTGGTAGCCCACGATGCGGTCGAGGATCCGCCGCGCCTGCTGGGCGTTGACGCGGTCGACATCGATCGGGTGGGGGTTGCCGAAGGCGCGGGCGATCTCGTTCTTGGTGATCGCGGCGAAGACGACCCGCTTGGCGTCGGACGCCTTGATGCCGATCTCCTCGGCGAGGTGCCACGCGATCGCCTCCCCCTCGCGGTCGAGGTCGGTTGCGAACCAGACCTCGCCGCCGGTGCTCATCGCGTCCTTGGCGGCCCGTTTGAGGTCCTTGATCACGCTCTCCTTGCCGCTGAGCACCTCGTACTCGGGCTGGAAGCGTTTCTCGATGTCTACGCCGGGGACGGGGCGCTTGACGCCCTTGGGATTCTTGCTGGGCAGGTCGCGGACATGCCCGATGCTCGCGAGGACGACATAGTCGTCGCCCAGGTACTTGTTGATCGTCTTCGCCTTCGAGGGGCTCTCGACGATCACCAGGCTCTTGCCTTTCGCCTCGCCCGCCTTGTAGGACTGCTTCTTCTTGCCGCCCGAGCGACCGCCCGACGACTTGCGAGACGACGAACCGCTCGCCGACCGGCCCGCGGCCTTCTTGGTGGTCTTCTTTTTGGTCGTCGTCTTCTTCGCCATCGTCAACCTGTTTCGGCCGCTCGGCGGTCCACGCTGGACAAGGCCGAGAGACTATCTATAGAGCCCGCCGTGCCGGCCTCGTCGGCCGAATCCCGGGCTCACGGGGACCGGAGCGAACGCGAAATCGGACCGCTTGTCAAGGCCTGACTCCCGGAGCACCCCCGAATTCTGCGGGCGGAGTCCGTGAACACGCCTCGGGCTCCGTCTATTCCGAACCCCCTTCTGGGGCACACAGACAGGCATCGACGATCGATTCGCTCGCCTTTATCGGGTGTTGCGGATCCTCTGAAAACGACTCGGGGGAGAACCACCTTGAACCGGGGGTTGTTGACGCGGTCGTCGCGAGGCGGCGGAGCCAGGTCCGCTGGTTCTTCGCGAAGCGGCGGGTCTCGATCTTGATCCGTTCGACCGCCTCGTCGAGGGAGGCCCGACCCTCGAGATGCTCCAGCAATTGCTTGTAGCCCAGGGCTTCGCGGGCCTGCGGGCCCAGGCGATCGCGAAGGGCTCGAACCTCTTCGAGAAGCCCCGCGGCGATCATTTCTTTCACCCGCGCGTTGATCCGCCGGTTGAGCGGTTCGGTGGGCCAGGTCAGGCCGAACAGGATGGCGTCTTTGCGCGCGCCGCGGTCCCACTGCTGTTGGAGTTCGGTGATGGGGGTGCCGGTCTGGCGGAAGACCTCGAGCGCGCGCACGGTGCGCCGCTCGTCGTTGGGATGGATCCGCGCGGCGGCGGCAGGGTCGACGCGTTCGAGTTCGGTCCGCCGATCGGCCTGGGGGATCTCCTGGAGCGCGGCGCGGATCGCAGGGTCGGGCTCGGGCCCCTCGAACAGACCCTCGAGAAAGGACTTGATGTACAGATTGGTCCCCCCGACGACGACGGGGATCGCGCCGCGGGCCCGGATCTGTGCGCACGCGTTCTCCGCGTCCCGGAGCCAATCGTGGACGGTGTAGCGTTCCTCCGGATCGACGACATCGATCAGGTGGTGGGGGACACCCGCCATCTCGTCGGGTGTGGGTTTGGCGGAGCCGATGTCCATGCCCCGGAATATCTGGACGGAGTCGGCGGAGACGATCTCGGGGGTGAGGCCGCGGGATTCGAATTCGCGCGCGACGGCGATCGAGAGCGCGGATTTCCCGCCGGCGGTCGGGCCCACGATGACCGGGCAGGCGGGGATGGCGGATTGGCCTGACACGCGGAGACGGTACGCGGATTGGTCCGGGCGTGTGCGCGCGCCAAGGGTTGAGGATGCCGAGCCGAGCCGAACTGGTTGAACAGGTCTTGTCCGAGGTTTTCGGGTTCCCGGGATTGAAGCCCGAGCAGGTGCCGGTGGTGTACCGGGTGCTGGGGATCGGAGTGCCTGAAGGCGACGCGATGGTGGTCATGCCGACGGGCTCGGGCAAGAGCCTGTGCTATCAGTTGCCGGCGCTGGTGCACGCACGCGAGGGGGCGGACGCCGGGGAGCCTCGGGGCGTGACGCTGGTGTTCAGCCCGCTGATCGCGCTGATGGAGGACCAGGTGAGCGCGCTGCGGGGCAAGGGCGTGCGCGCGCAGTATGTCAACTCGACGGTGGGGAAGAAGGAACGGGACAAACGATACCGCGCGCTCGCGGATGGGGCGTACGACCTGATCTACGCGACCCCGGAGCGGATGGAGAAGGACGACTTCCGCGCTGCCCTCGAGGGCGTGCCGGGGGGTGTGCGCCTGCTCGCGGTCGACGAGGCGCACTGCATCAGCAAATGGGGGCACGACCTGCGCCCGGCGTACCAGCGGGTCGGCGAGTTCCGGCACGAGCTGGGCGATCCGCGCACGGTCGCGCTCACCGCGACCGCGACGCGCGCGGTGCGCGAGGACATCCGGAGCGTGCTCGGGGTTGACGAGGACGAGATGCCCCTGTTCGCGACGGGGATCGAGCGTCCGAACCTCCTGATGCGGGTCGAGCCCGCTTGGGACGACGAGGAAAAGATCGAACGGATCGCGGAGATTGCCAGCGAGATGGACGGGACGGGGATCGTCTATTTCGCCCTGATCAAGGACCTCGAGCGCATGATGCCCCAGATCCGGCGCGCGCTCGAGAAAAAGGCAGGCGACCGATTCGAGGTGGGGCAGTACCACGGGCGGCTGCCGCCCAAGATCAAGAAGAAGGTGTACGACCACTTCATCCGCGCGGGTCGGGACGGCGAGAAGCCCCTGCTGCTCTGCGCCACCAACGCGTTCGGGATGGGCGTGGACAAGTCCGACATCCGGTTCATCGTGCACGCGCAGGTGCCGGGGAGCGTGGAGGCGTACTACCAGGAGATCGGGCGCGCCGGGCGCGACGGCGCCCCCAGCGCGTGCGTGCTGCTGTATTCGCAGGACGACCTCGCGATCCAGCACGAGTTCGTGCGCTGGCAGAACCCCAGCGCGGACCTGCTGATGGGGGCGATGAGCGCGATCGCGCGCCGGTACGGGGGCGAGGGTGAGTCCGGGCACGCGACCTTCGACGCGGACGATATCCGGCTGGATGTCATCGGCAAGGGGCACGCGCACGGCATGGGCGGGGGCGTCGTCGAGTACGCGCTGATCGGGCTCGCGAAGCGCGGCGCGATCGAGGAGGTCGGTCCCAGCGAGAACGGTGGGAACCGCTACCGCTTCGTGCGCGAGATCGACGATCTGGAGATCGACGCCGACGAGATCGAGGAAAAGACGAAGCGGGACCTGGGGCGGCTGCTGGAGATCGTGAAACTGACGCAGGCGGACGGGGTCCCCGAGTTCTTGCGGACGTACTTCGACTGAAGCGGTGTGCCACGGCCGTTCCGGCCGTGCTTCTCGCTCGGCAGACGACCCCAAACCGGCACGGCCGGCACGGCCGTGGCACACATCGGATCAGTCTTCGTGCTCGGCGTTGATCCGTTCGATCCAGTACTCGGGGCCGTGCTCGGCGATCTTGTGGGCGGCGTCGATCAGGTCCTGGCGGATGTCTTTCGGAGAGATGACGATGCACTCATCGTGGACGATCATTGACCAGTGTTGATCGCCACCGAAATTGAACCAGTTCTCCTCGTCGACGAGCATCTCGATCGCGAGGGCGGCCCTGCCCTCGAGTTTGTCGTACGCGAAAGGGCCACTGGTTGGTCTGGTTGCCGGTGATTCGGCGAGCGGGACACGGAGCAGTTCTGCGAGCGGGAATCGGATCACCCACTTGGAATCGATTCTGCACGATTCGTTCTTGCTCTCGGGCATGCGGCTCGGGCATTCGAGGAAGTCCAAGAGCCGCTCGATCTCGTCCAGCGTGTTCTGCGGTGCGAAGACGACCAGACGGTCGCCGAGCCAGAACAGCCACTGTGATCGTCCGCCGTAGTCGACCCAGTCTTCGATGTTGATCAACTCCTGGATCAGTTGGGGGAGTCCTGCGGTCGCGTACTGGAACTCGTAGCTGATCATCTTGCCGTGGACGAGCGAACCGAAACAGATGGACCCGGGTGAACTGGACGGCACCGGGATGATTTCGTACTCGAAACGACCACCGATCCGGTACACGGCCCACGGTACCACGGGGGATGCGGGGTAGCGACCTTGGGTGTCAAACATCGGACCAAGCCGGCGCAGCCAGAGATCGCGTTGCCAGCCGGTGCCGATCACGAGGCGGAACCGGATGCGTTCGAGCACGCGGTCGGACCATCGATCGCCGATCGAGATCGATGGGGCGTAGCCGTACTCCGACTTGAACCACCTCTCGGGATCGATCCAAAGGACGGCGACGGTGGTCGGGATGAGCTCGTGCCAGCCGTGGACGCAGACGCGTTCCTTGTGCACCGCGACGTAGCGACCGAGCAGCATCAGCAGGGCGAGCGCGGCGAAGCCCCAGCGCCGGCGTGTCTTCCGGAACGGGCGACGGGTTCTGGAGACCCGGCCGCACTCGGGGCAGGTGAAGCCGCGCTCGCCTTGCGTGCCGGCCATGTCGTAGCGGCATCTTGGGCAGCGTTCGCGGGGGACGCCGAACCAGCCGGGCTTGTCCCGGAACAGCGCCCAGAGCAGCAGCGTGATCCCGGCGACGAGCAGCGCCCAGGCCCCGATGTGCCAATAGGGATCCGCGTCGAGGATGGTGCGCCAGAGTTGGTTCACAGCCTGAGACTGTACCGGTGGGGTGGAGGTTGGTTGTGGGGCGTGGAGAGGGGGGAGGGAGAGCCCGGGCTTGCGCCCGGGCCTCGTTGGGTGGGGCGGATAGTGAGAGAGGAACGCGAAAGAGGCTTGAGCGTCAGGGCTCGATCCGCGTGACGATCGGTTCGGGCTGCTCGGCGGGTGAGTCGAGGCCCAGTTCGCAGGCGGTGGGGCGGTCGTCGCGCAGCATGCGGGCGTTGGGGCTGTCGGCCCAGTCGCCGGGCGCGCGGGTGGTGTGGAACTGGTGGCAGGCGAGGATGTCGCGGATACCCAGGTGGACGCGGACGCCCGACTGATAGAGGCGTTTTCCGAAATCGTCGTCTTCCTGGCCCCAGCCCTCGAAGGCCTCGTCGAAGCCGTTGACGCGCCGGTAGGCGTCGAGCGTGCACGCGAAGTTGGCGCTCAGGAGTTTGGGCTTGTGGGGCTTCGTGAACCCGAGGGTGCGCTGGAGGCGCTGGCGGCGGAAACGGGCGTGGCGTTTGTTGAGCGCTCGGACCTGGGCGGGCGTGGGCTCGAAGGGCATGGCGCCGCGCTTCAGGGCGGCTTCGTCGAAGGCGTTGTTCTGGTCTTCGGTGAGGTCGTAGCGCCAGCCGAGGGAGAGGGCGCGGCGAGAGTTGGTCAGGGCCGACGCGTGGCGCTCGATGGCGGTGTGAAGCGGGACGCAGTCTCCGTCGAGGAAGACGAGGATGGAGTCGGGGTCCGGGTTGGTGTTCAGGAGGGCGCGCACGCCGTTGTTGCGGGTCTGGCTGGCGCGCCCGGTGCCCGCGTTGGGGCGGGTGACGAGGGTGAGGGGAAGGCCCGCTTCGTGGGCGGCGGCGCGGGCGGCGTCCTCGATCGCGGGGTCGTCGGAATCGCACGCGAGGGTGAGCGAGTCGGGCACCCGTGATGACCACGCGACGCCCAGGATCGTGCGGCGGAGGCGCTCGGGCGTGTGGGTGATGAGGATGGCATGGACGGCGGGCATGGAGGGGGAGGGTAGTGGGGAGGGGGAAGAGACGGAGAGATGCAGAGACGGAGAGACGGAGTGGGGTTGGGGGTGGGGGCCTCGGAAGTGTCGAGCGGGGGAGAAGGGGTGAAGAAAACAGGCCGGCCCCGCGGAGGGGCCGGCCTGCACGCGATGATCCGCAGGCCCGGAGAAGGGGAACGCGATCGGGCCGCGGAGGAGACGGGTGAAGGGAACGGGCACCCGTCGGGAAGGAGGATCCGGTCTTTGGTCGATGGGGTGTGTGCGGCGATCAGTCCTGCGCGTCGTCGCCCTGGGTGTCGAGCAGCTTGCGGAGGTACTTGTTCTCGCGGCGGGTCGCCTCGAGATCGAAGACGAGGTACTTGACGGTGAGCCGCAGGTGGTCGAGGGACTCCTGGAGGTTGCCCAGGGTCTCCTTCATTTTCTCGTGTCGGTTCTGGGTTTCTTCTGCGAGTTTTTCGAGGCGCGGACGCTCCTCGGCGGGGAGCTGGTTGATCTGACCCAGAAGCTCGCTCATCTTGCTCTTGAAATCCTGCTCGTTCATCGTCGTCTCCCGTCGTGTCTGTGTTTGTGTCCCGCGTCGGACGGGGAGGCCTGTGGCAAGGGCCGGGCCAACGGGCGGGGCGCGTGCCGATGCTGCGGGGGACGGGATGGGGTGCCGATAAAAACGGCTCCCCGACCCTGCAGAACGGGTGCGCGGGTCGGACTGTGACCCGAGCGCGGAGCGGGTGTCTCGGGACGCCTGTATCGCGTGTTGCGTGGGATCAACGCGCGGGGTTGATCCGCCTCAGCGCGTGTTGCGCCGGAGCAGGCGCGTTGGCGATGATCGGACGGGTGTCCACGCGGGTCCGGCGGGCTTCGTCGAGCAGCGATTTGAGGTGTCGGTCGAGGCGGATCCGGAAGTTGGTGAAGTGCTGCTCGAGTTCGTGGCGGCTGACGATCGAGAGCGGGTCGGTCAGGCCTGTCTGGGTCGTCGCCCATTCGAGCAGCGTGCGATCGCCCGGCTGGTACCGATAACTCGCGAGTGTGTCGGCGAGGCGTTTTTCGAGGTCGCGGAATGGATCGACGAGGGGATCGGGGAGGTGCGCGAGTCGCTCGGCGAGTTGTTGCTCGCTCAGCTCGGGCTCGGTCCGAGCGGGCTCGGGCGGTGCCGCCGGGGGAGTTTTTTCAGCCGGGGCGGGTGCGGGCCCGGATCCGGGGGATTTTTTGTTCGGCTCATTGGGAGCGCGCTCACTGAGAAGGGCGAGTGCGGCGAAGGCGGTGTTGATGGTCTTTCGTCCCGCGCCGTCGAATCGGACGGTGAGTCGCTGGCATGGTTTGCCTTCGTGGGTGGCTCGCTGCACGGAGAGGACGGTGCCGACGCCCCATTCGGGCTTTCCGGTGTGCTGGAGCTTGTCGTTCGGTTGGAATTCGGTTGTCATCGTTGGGGCCGGGAGGCGTGAATCGGATGGGTAGACCCGCGGCGCTTCGCGTCTATCATTGGGACTGCGCACGGCGGGTATTCGTGCGCCCCCTTTCTCGAAGGATGGGCATGATCGAAGCACTGAAGGATAACACCCTCGTGGACAAGGTGGGCGGCCGGTTCAAGCTGTGCGCGCTCATCCAGCGTCGCCTGCAGCAATTGCTCGACGGTGAGCGTCCGCTGATCGACCGTGGCGGGCGATCGGATCTCGAGCTCGTGATCGAGGAGATCCGTCGCGATCTGATCACGCTGGAGTTGAACCCCGAGGGCTCGGACGAGTCGGCGTACGAGAGCGAAGCCCTGCTCTGAGCGTGCGTTGGGCGCACCCGCTTTGGGTCGCCTGCGGGCTTGAGACCCGGGTGCGATCGTTGATCGGTAAGCGGCGAGGAGAGCGCGGATGAGCGGCGGGTCGCTGGATCCGAAGGTGCTGGCCGAGCAATTCGGCGGGCGTCGGCTGCTCGTGTGCATTTGCGGGGGCATCGCGGTGTACAAGGTCGCGACGGTGGTTAGCCGCCTCGCCCAGGCGGGCGCGGAGGTGACCGTTGCGATGACGCCCTCGGCGACCAAGTTCGTTGCTCCGTTGACTTTCCAGGCTCTCTCGGGCCGTCCTGTTTACACGACGCCCTGGGAGCACATCGAGAGTCACGACCCGCAGCACATCTCGCTCGCTTCGAGCGTCGACGGCGTGGTGGTGGCGCCCTGCACGATGGACTGCCTTGCGCGGCTCGCGACGGGACGCACGGACGATGTGGTCACGCTGTTGCTGAGCGCCGTGGATCGGCAGAAGACCCCGGTTCTGCTCGCGCCGGCGATGAATGTCACGATGTGGGCCCAGCCCGCGACGCAACGGAACATCCGTCAGCTGGAGGCGGACGGGTTCGACTTCGTCGGGCCTGGCGACGGTTGGCAGGCTTGCCGGGAAGTGGGCACTGGCCGGATGAGCGAGCCCGAGGCGATCGTGGCGGCGTTGGGCGGTGTGCTCAGCCGATGAAAGCTGATCTGGCGCCCCCCCGGGGAGAGACGGGGATCTTCGGTTGGTCGCGTTTCCGGGGATGACCGATCAGTTGATCGGTGCTATCGTGAGGGCCTGCTCGGGCGGAGCCGACGAGGCTCGCGGCCTGACCTTGGAGAGGTGGCAGAGCGGTTGAATGCGCCGGATTCGAAATCCGGTATGGACTTCGTGTTCATCGGGGGTTCGAATCCCCCCCTCTCCGCTTCATTGAGACCCCGTTGCTCGGAGCACTGTGCTTGCAGTGGTTTACGAGCAACGGGGTTTCTTCTTTGACCCCACTGCCCTATTTCTGCCCTAGTTTCGGGAATCGATGTTTCCGCTCGGAAGGTGGTCGGCGACCGTCTTTGAGCTGAAGGTTGAGGCCGGAACCGGCTCCAACGTCACATGCTCGATGCCGTGGTCGCGAGCGATGACCCGTCGAGCTGATTCGAGGATCGCGGAGGTCCCGGAGACCGAGCACCCGTCTGCGACCGCGATCCGGGCTTCGAGCGAGATGGTCTGCTCGTCGATCGGCCAGACATGGAGGTGGCCAACATCCTCGACGCCTTCGACGGCTCGGATGGTCGAAGCGACTTCGTCGAGCGAGAGTTCGTCGGGGGTGCTCTGCATCAGGATCCGGATGCATCGCTTCATCGGCGTCCAAGAGATCCAGACGATGTAGACCGAGATGCCGACGGTCGCGACGAGGTCGGTCCAGTACCAGTCGAACAGGATGATGAGCGTGCCGGTGACAATCACGGCGACCGAGGCGAGCGCGTCGGCGAGATTGTGGATGAAGGCCGCGTTGATGTTCACACTGCCCTTGGACATCGAGTAGGTGAGGACGGCGGTGCCCGTGTCGACGACGAGCGCGATGCCCGCGACGATGACGACCGTCCAGCCGTCGATCTCGGGGCGCTCGAACGCGCGGGTGATCGCTTCGATGAGGAGGTAGACCGCGATGACGAGGATGGAGGTGAGGTTGATAAGGCCGCCGACGACCTCGGCACGGCCGTAGCCGAAGGTGCGATGCTCGTCGGCGGGGCGTTTGGAGATTCGACGGGCGATGAGAGCGAGGAGGAGCCCGGCGGCGTCGCTGAAGTTGTGGAGGGCGTCGGCGATGAGGGAGAGGCTTCCAGCGAGCACGCCTCCGATGACCTGGGCAACTGTCAAGAGGAGATTGATGGCGACGGCGATGCCGAGGCGTTTCAGTCCCATGTCCTCGGCATGATGGCGGTGGCTCATCTTCAGCACTCCTTTGCGCGACGCGATCGAGCGACTCGCATCGCATTGTGCCGTCGGCTGGACCATGCTCCTAGTGATACTTGATCCACATCATCCATTCTGCGGCGACGATACTGCCGAGAACGACATCCGCGACAATGAGCCGGATATCGACGTGGACGTGACCAAAGTCCTGTACGGACTTGATAAGTGATGTAATAGTGAAAGCAAAAACTGTCAAGAGCACCAGAGAAAGCGTCACGGGGACTCGAAGTTTTGGTTTGATTGGTGGTGAACGGCCGCGCCGGCCTAGTTTCTGTGTCTTCCGATTTGGACGGGAACGTTGTTTTCTGTTCGGCTTTCGGGACATTCTACTCTCCGGATGATTACTGCAGGGCAGATGCGCCAGAGTCGCCGGTGCGAATTCGAATCACCGAGTTCAGCGTAGAGATTGCGATTTTCCCATCGCCGGGCCGACCTGTTGCGGCATGCTCGCGGATGACGTCGGCGACCTTCTGTGCCATGCCGTCGTCGACCATGCATTCAAGCTTGGAAACTTCCACGGTGCCGAATCCCGCGTCGCCTTCGGCCGGACGGCCGGAGACTTTCCCAAAGCCTCGTACATGAGACACGGTCACGCCGGGGAAATCGGGGTGCTCGTGAAGAGCTCGGAGCACTGATTCGAGCATGTTGGGACGAATAAATGCCTTTATTTCCTTCATCATGCATCTCCCTATCAGACGACGACCTGCTTCTTTTGTCCGCCGAACCAGAGGTACAGGGCGGGCAGAACGAACAGAGTGAGAATGGTGGAACTGACGAGACCGCCGATGACGACGGTGGCGAGAGGGCGCTGAACCTCCGCGCCCATCCCCGTGTTCAGCGCCATGGGCACGAACCCAAGGCTTGCGACGAGTGCGGTCATGAGCACCGGCCGGAGTCTGGCCAGACTCCCTTGGGTGACCGCATCGAGCATGGGCTCTCCTTCATCGCGGAGTTGGTTGATGAAGGTGATCATGACGACACCGTTGAGCACCGCGACGCCTGAGAGAGCGATGAATCCGATCCCTGCGCTGATGCTGAAGGGCATACCGCGGAGCCATAGAGCGAAGATGCCGCCGGTCAATGCGAGAGGCACCCCTGTGTAAACGAGGACCGCGTGGCGGGCATTACCGAAAGCGGTGAAGAGCATGATGAAGATCAGGGACAACGCAAGGGGGACTACGATGAGCAGCCGCTGGCGTGCACGGGCGAGATTCTCGAACTGGCCTCCCCAAGTTACGAAGTAGCCCTCGGGAAGCGTCACCTCAGCGTCGAGCCTTTCTTGGGCCTCAGCGACGAACGTCCCCATGTCGCGTCCCCGGATGTTCGCTTGGACGACGATCCGACGCTTGGCGTTCTCTCGGCTGATCTGGTTGGGCCCTTCCGCGACTTGGACACTCGCGACTGCTTCGAGTGGGATGTACCGGATCTCAGCACCCATTCCGACCATGCCGCGATCCGCCGAAGCGACTTCGCCCCCCCTCCCTTCTGGAAGAGGTATGGGGAGTTGCCGGACGAGGTCGACATCGCCGCGAAGATTCTCGGGAAGGCGGACGACGATTGGGAATCGACGATCACCCTCGTAAAGGGTCCCTGCTTCTTCACCGCCGAAGGCGATAGAGATGACTTCCTGGACATCCCTGACATTGAGCCCGTATCGAGCGATTCGTTCTCGGTCAATATCAACGGTGAGGACCGAGAGACCGGATACCTGCTCGACCTTGACATCGGAAGCGCCATCGATCTGCTGAAGCACGGCGGCGACTTCGGCGCCTGTCGAAAGTAGCGCGTCCAGATCATCGCCAAATATCTTTACCGCAAGATCGCTCCGCACCCCGCTGATCAGTTCATTGAATCGGAGCTCGATGGGTTGAGAGATTTCGTAGTTCTGACCGGGGATTGTCGAGATGAACGCTTCGATCTCTTCGGCGAGTTCCTCTTGTGTCGATGCTCGTGTCCACTCTTCCCGCGGCGTGAGCATGAGATAGGTATCGCTCACATTCGGGCCCATTGGATCCGTGGCGACCTCGGCCGTACCGGTCCGAGCGAAGATGCTCGCGATCTCATCGGGGAACTCGCGCGTGAGCTCGGCTTCGAGGCGCTTCTGCATCTCGATGCTCGTCGTAATCCCGATGCTCGGGATGCGTGCCGGCTGGACGGCGAGGGCGCCTTCTCCGAGTTTGGGGACAAACTCGCTGCCGAGACCCGCGGCAACGACGCCCGCGAGGCCAAGGATGCCCGCGGCGATGCCCACCGTGACCCATCTCCAGCGGAGTGCCTGGTTCAAAGCCTTTCGATAACCGGCTTTCGTCCACCGGATGAGGAAGCTTTCCTTTTCCGAGAACCTGCCGCGGAGGAGCAGTGCGCACGCGGCGGGTACGAATGTGAATGTCAGAATGAGCGCGCCGGCAAGCGCGAGGAGCACCACCCCCGCCATCGGGCGGAACATTTTACCTTCGATACCGGTGAGTGTTAGGACCGGGATGTACACGATCATGATGATGAGCATGCCGAAGAGCGTGGGTTTGGCGACCTGCCGCACCGCCTCTCCGATGATCGACAGCCTCTCGTCATTTGTGAGGCGGCGTTTCTTGTGCTCCTGCTCTTCAGACGCTCGACGGACGATATTTTCGACGAACACAACAGCGCCATCGACAATGATGCCGAAGTCGACCGCCCCCAGACTCAGAAGGTTTGCGCTGACTTTTTCTTGCACCATCCCGGTGACGGCGAACAGCATCGAGAGCGGGATCGCGCACGCGACGATGATCGCCGCTCGCAGATTCCCGAGCAGCAGGAGCAGGATCACGATGACGAGGATCGCGCCTTCAAAGAGGTTCTTCTGGATTGTGTGTAGCGTCGCATCGACGAGGTACGTGCGGTTGTAGAGAGTCTTGACCTCGACATTCTGAGGGAGCGACTTTCCGATCTGCTCCACCCGATTATGAACATCCTCAGAGACCGTCCGGCTGTTTGCGCCGAGCAGCATCATCGCTGTGCCGACAATGACCTCTCGGCCATCGTGTGTCGCCGCGCCGGTCCGGAGTTCGTTGCCCACCTCGACATCGGCAACATCTCTGACACGGATGGGGACGCCGTCGTCGGACTTGAGGATGATGTTCCCGATGTCCTGCGTATCGCGGATGAGCCCTGTCGCGCGCACGAGGTACGCTTCGCCGGAGTGTTCAATGTATCCGCCCCCCGCGTTGGCGTTGTTCTCTGCAACGGCCTGCATGATGTCGCGGAACGACAGCCCAAACGCCATGAGCTTCGCCGGATCCGGTGTGATATGGAACTGCTCTTCGTAGCCGCCGATGCTGTTGACCTCGGTGACACCCGGAACGGTTCGGAGTTGTGGGCGTATAACCCAGTCCTGAATTGTGCGGAGATCTTGTGGCGTATACGGCTCACCCTCGGCATTCGGACCGTTTGCTTCCACAGACCACATGTAGATCTCACCGAGCCCCGTCGATATCGGTCCCATTTGCGGCTCGGCAAGACCCGGAGGTAAGGATTCCCTCGCTTCGGTGAGTCGCTCTCCGACGAGCTGTCTCGCCCAGTAGATGTCTGTGCCTTCCTCGAACACCACGGTCACCTGAGAGAGGCCGTAGCGTGAGATCGAACGGATGTAGTCGATGTTGGGCAGGCCGCCCATCGACCATTCGATCGGGAATGTGACCTGCTGCTCGATCTCAACCGGCGAGAGCGCTGGTACATTCGTGTTGATCTGAACCTGGACATTGGTGATATCTGGGACGGCGTCGATCGGGAGCTTCGAGAAGCTGTACACCCCGACCCCGACTAGCGCAAGGGTCGCGAGCAGTACTAGCACCCGTTGGCGGATCGAGAACTCAATAATCTTTGCAAGCATGACGGCCCCTTTAGTGGTCGTGTCCGGCCGCGCTCTTTCCGAGCTCCGCCTTCATAAGGAAGCTGTTCTGAACAACAATTGGTGTGCCAATCGCAATTTCATCGCCGAGTATTTCGACGCTTACATCGTTTCGGCGACCAAGTCTCACCGGGACGGGTTCGATTCCATCCTTGTCCTGGACAAAGACCACATCGCGACCTTCGTAGGTCTGAACCGCCGCGATCGGGACCACACGTGCGGCAGAAACCTCGCCAGTTTCAACTCGGGCGGTCACGAACTCGCCCGGCTTCCATGAGCGGTCCGAGTTGTCCACAACGACTCGTGCCGACACCGTCCGTGTGCCCTCGGATACGACGGCACTGATATAGTCGACGACGCCCGTTGCGGTGCGGTCTCCCGCGTGGATGATGACTGTCTGCCCTTCATTGATCATCCCGGCGTACTCGGTATAGACCGAGATGTTGAGCCAGACTGTTTCGAGATTCGCGATCGTGAAGATTGACTCCGCGTCGTTGATCTTCTCACCCGGGGTGACATGCTTCTCCACGATGCGTCCGGCTATAGGTGCCCGCAACTCGTACCGTGCCACATTGACATCCGGTTCCGCCGCCACATTCGCCACTTGATCATCGCTTAGACCGAGCAGGTGCAGGCGTCTCTCGGCGTTGTCTACTGATGACGCGGCGACATTCGCGGCTTGCTCTGCCTGTTGAAGCCTCAGTCGAAATGTAAAGTCGATGTCCTCGAACGCCGCGAGATAATCGGCTTGGCTGCTGTTGTACCCCTCCTGCGCGGCGAGCAGATCAGCTTCGGTCGACAGGTTCTTGACACGCAGATCGCGCTCACGAGCGTAGTTGGCCTGCGCTGCCTTCAGCTTCGCGTAGGCTGAGATAAGCCGCCCTTTGTTCTCGCCTATGCGCAGTTCGGAAGCTGTGGTGCGCAGTTCATCAACCTCGGGCTCATTCCGGAGCAGGTCGAGCAGGGTCGCGGTGTTCTCACTGATCGTCTGTTGGCGATGGAGTTCGCCTTCGGCGATGACCTGAGACTGAATTGACTGGAGATATACGATCTTGGCTTCGCCGAGCTGGGGGCTCTCGACTACTGTAAGCGGGGCGCCCTCGGTGACATCATCGCCGAGGTAGGCGAGGACTTTCGTGACGATCCCGGGGACGCGAGGTGTGACATGGAGAATAGTGTCCTGATTCAGGCCGACTTCCGCGGGAAGCGTAACATGCGTGGTGATCAGCCCGTTCCCGAGTGGTTCAATCACCACGCCTGCATCTGCAAGTTGGGCAGCGGTGAGCCGAACCACTTCCTCACCATGCTCGTCTTCGCCTTCTGAGCCATGCTCTTCGTGGCCGGCGGTCTCTGAGCCGTGGTCATGGCCGTCTTCCTCGGCGTGTTCGTTGCTCGACCCGCCGCATCCGATGAGCCCGAGCAGGCCGCACATGATGAGCGCGGGGTAGATTAATTGCTTCAGATTCATTGGTCGGTTCCTCCATTGGGTCGGTCCGTGGTGGAGTCACGCCACGGCGCCTCGGTTTGTGCGAGTTCTCGTAGCAATGCAGCGGCCTCGTGTAGGCGCTGCAATGCGTCGACATATGCGATGCGGGATTCGATGACGACCTGCTGGGCATCGAGCAGGCGGAGATAGTCCGCTTTGCCGCGTTGATACGCCTGCCTCGTTAGGTCGAGCGTTCGTTCGGCCTTGTGAAGGAGTTGCTCGTCGTACCGGGTAACGGCGGCCCGAGCTGATTGGTACGCGGCATAGGCGTTGGACACCTCCGCGATGAGTTCGAGTTGGACCTCTCGCAGGGCCGCTGCACTGGAAAGTCGGTCGGCGAGCGCGGCTCGAATGTTGCCCTGATTGCGATCAAAGAGGGGGATCTCGACACCGAGACCGACATCGAGAGTTGTCTCGTCATCGGGATCGGAATATCGCGGGCCGATGGAGGCGACGATGTTTGGGATCGACTGAGCTTTGGCGAGGGAATGCGCTCTTCGAGCACGCTCGATAGCGAGTCGCGCGACCGCGATTCGCCCGTTGGCTTCGAGCGCCGCAGTGAGGAGTGCGTCTTGATCGGGAAGTTCAGGGAGGTTCCGGGACTCACTTGATAGCGGGAGTGTGATGGGCTTGTCCAAGCCCATGGCCGAGGCGAGTCGTTGCCTTGCCGCGTCATAGTCTAATCGCGCGGATTCGAGCTCGATCTGGGCTTGCTCACGAACGACCTCAGCCCGGAGTTGATCCGGCTCTGTCGCGGCACCGGCCTCAACTTGAGCGGTGGCGGCGTCGAGAAGACGATCGGAGAGCTCGATGAGCTGCTGGCGATTATCGAGTCGTTCCCTCGCTGTCAGCGCGGCAAAGTATGCACGCGTGACGCGGGACGCGACGGCGAACTCCTCCGCAACGAACCCGGCCTGTGCCGCAAGCCGGTCCGATTCGGCGACTCGCCTCGATTTGCTGAGCTTGCCCCCGAGGACGATTTCCTGCTCGATACGGTAAACTGTCTCGCCGCCCGACCCTGCGTCAGAGCCGAGCCTTTCCGCGTCAAAGACAAACGCTGGGTTTGGGTACAAGCCCGTCTGTGTTACGCGTCCCGCGGCGACATCGACCTGGTACCCGGCTCGGCGCAGGCTCGGCGCATTGGCGATTGCGACGCGGATCGCGTCATCGACAGAGAGTTGAGCCAGGCCATCGAGAGCCGGGCGACTTTCGTCCAAGTCATCACCGTCACTACGCAGCCGGGCGTTCAACTCATCGGCTTGCTGATAGCGATCTCGTATGTCGCCATAGACAGGATCATCCCACGAGCGGTCGAATGGGCCGGCGCATCCGGCGACCAACAGACAGCCCGTGAGGACCGTCGCCTTCAATATCTGCATTGTCGTTCTGCTCCTTGAGTATGTTTACAACACAACCACGGCCGGCGATCTCGCCGCCGCAGACCCGGTGTGGAACAAACTCAAGATTCTAGACGATCAGGATTGTTGCGCGAAGTGTCTCGACAATGTGTGTCGGGGGACCGCAAGGCCTCTTTCCAATCACCGCGAAACGGGACTGTGCATCCGGGAAGAAATCGAATGCAAAGGCGGTCGCCAACGAGGGCAATGGGGTCACAGGTTCGTAGTCGACACGCTGAGTTGAACGGATGACGATCGACTCCGCGGCGGCCAACGGCTCATCGACGCACGACTCTCCCGAGCATTGTGATGCGAAATCATTATTCCAAAATGTCTCGAGACTGCCTTCTTGGCCATGCCCTTCGGACACCGTGGAGCAGCATCGCACGCTGCTCCGCTCGACATGCGATGTTCCGTCGATGTCCCGGCAAAGCAGCACGCTCGCCGGACCCGCGAGGGCTGCGGCAAGATGTGCCCAGCAGAGCACGAGTGCAATCACAGATTGGATGCTTGACTTGTGCATCTCTGAAATGGTATGCCACGGCGACACATGTGACCAGTTCAAGGCTGAGGCCTCGTGCAGGCGGGGGGATGGCTGTGGCGCGATTCGATTTGGCCGGATCTCGTGGTCGGCGTCGGCATCTTGCTGATAAACCTGCACGCGGCATGGGAAGTCTTCGAGGCGGCGGCTGGAGAAGCTGCTGCCGAGCCATGAAGAACGGAGCGATGGCATATTCCAGATCTTGGGGTATTCGTGCCCAACGACTTGTTCGGGATCCCATTGAGAGCCCGCAATGGCCGGTCGGAGGCCCATTTGGGCTGAGTCACGCTGGAGCCTGCCCCGCCTGGGTCCGTCGCTGGAGGTCATCCCACGCCTCCCTGGCTATTCGCCGGAAGCTCCGCTTCTGCTCATTGATGAACTTGGCCTTGTAGTGCTTGATGGCACCGTGGTGGATCAGGAACCGGATGGTCACGCGGACCTGGTAGTCGGGGACCTCTTCACCTGTCCGGGTCTTGACCTCCTCGTACACATCGTTGAACCTGAACGACTCCGGGGCATCGTTGATGACCTCGGCGATGAGGTCGTAGACGGGCTTGGGGCATCGGAACGGCGCTGCGCCGCTGGAGCGGTGCTCGGAGAGGGCGATGCCGTAACGACCTTGCTCGATGCAGTAGCCGACGACAGCTTTGGCCTGTTTGGGCTTGGAGCGGGGCAGCCCGCCACGGCGCTCGGCTTGGCGGATCTCGTAGTCGAGCTCTTCGTCGAGGTCCTCAGCGAGGCGGCGGATCATCCGCGCCTCCGCTACGGCCCGTGACGGGTCGTCGGCGATGCGGTCGGCGTGCTCACGGATGAGCTTCGCGGTCTCGTGCAGACGTCGGGCGGGGCGAACGGGCATACCCACAGCATAGGCAAAATTCCGTGAACCGTGGTTGACTGGCTGATCCAGCGGGCGATTATATACGGAAATGACATGGAATGGTGGATTGTGAGTCGAAGGAGTCAGGCATGGGCATGAAGTGGGTGCTCGATCTGCGGGTTCGGCTCGACCTCCTCTGCGTGCGATGGGTTTGGGCGATCATCAGCCCCCTGCATCGGGTGGGCCGACACACCCCGCGGCGGTCGTGGATGGTCCCGCGATCCTCGCCGACTGCGTCACCCCGCCGGACAATCGGGATGGCGACGGTGACGCCCGAGATGGTTGCCGAGGCGTCGGTCGCGGCCGGGTGGCCGCCCGTCATGACCTTGCACGAAGCGGCGGAGGCGATGCGGATCAGCCCGCAGACGCTGCGCCGGTATGTCAGCGAGGGCAAGTTCAAGAAATCCGTCAAGCGGGGATGGCCCGTCCTGTTCTGGCGTGATTCGCTGCTGAGCGAGTTCATGAAGGGGCCGCCGCGGTGAAGCTCGTCGACCGCCAACCGGTCGAGGGCACGGAACGCCCCACCATCCACATCGGGCACCGGCAGTGGCGAGATGCTCAGGGGAAACTGCGTACGGCACGGCGGTGGTCGGCCGAGTGGTTCCTGCATGACAAGCAGTACCACAAGTCGCTGGGCACGAATAACAAGGTCGCCGCAGTGCGCGAGGCGCACTCGCTGCACCGGAAGATCCGGCAGGGCGAGCCGACCGCAGCCCCGCGGGAGGTCCGCCTTGCGGAACTCGTCGAAGGGTACATGACGCTCAAGCGGGGTGAGGGGCGGGCCCCGAAGACTCTGGAGAAGTACCAGTCGGTGCTCGACGACTTCGCTTCCCATTGCGATGGCCGCGGCGTGATCTACGGATCACGGGTCAGCGAAGACGACTTCTGGAGCTTCGAGGCGGACAAGACGCTGTCCGACAAGACCCGGTACGACCGGCGCGTGGTGATCCTTCAGCTCATGAAGTGGGCCACGCAGCGGGCGGAGTTGATCCTGAAGAACCCGCTGCGGCATGTCAAGATGAAGAAGCCGGAATGGGCACCGCAGCCCTGCTACACCCCTGAGCAGGTGGAAGCCATGCTCGAACGAGTGGAGCCGGGCATGCGGGACATGATCATGGTGCTCGCATTCACCGGGATCCGTTTCGGCGAGTTGCGGGAGCTCCGCTGGGACGACATCGATCTCAACCAGGGCACCCACGGCTTCGTGACAATCCGCCGCGGCGGCGCGGGTGGTCGGACCAAGGGCAAGCGCAGCCGGCGGATCCCGCTGCACCCGGAACTCGCCGCAATGCTCCGGAGACGCTCGCGCAAGGGTGAACGCGTTTTCGCCGCCAGCGAGCTCGGGGGTCGCGGCGACGGGTTGATCGTGGACACCGTGTTCCTGCGCAAGCTCAAACGGCTGTGCGCGGCATGCAAGTTCACGAATCCTGACCAGTACAAGATCCACACCTTCCGGCACTTCTTCGCGAGCATGCTCGCCCGCGAGAACGTCAGCTACAAGTATGCCTTGGAGTTCATGGGGCACCGCAGCAGCGACATCCTCGACCTCTACTACAAGATGTACGACAAGGACGCCGAACGCGCGATTCTGGCGATCCAACTCCCGAAGAGCCGCAAGCCTGTGACCTAGCCCGGTTCAATCTCGATCCGATCGCGCCGGGCTCGCGACCATTGGTCTCGCGTTGCCCGCACGAACTCGGCCTTGGTGCCGACGCGGGTGAAACGGGCCTGGTCGTGGTGCACAAGCCCGAGGACGGCCCAGAACCGCAGAGGCGTGCGGATGCCGTAGTCGGCGACGGACTCCTTCAAACTCCGCTCGGATGTTGCCTTGACCTGCTGGAAGGTCTGAGGGCCCGCCGACCCGGCGACGGCCTCCATGACGGCTCGGTAGACCTCCTGCGGGCACTTGAAGGGCCGAGCCTTGCTGTCACGGCGCTCGGTAAGGGCGAGACCTCGGGGTGATTCCTCGACGGTGTAGATGGCGGCCCGCACGCGGGCACGGGGGCCGACGACACGCCGGCGGCGCGCGTCGTCCAGGGTGTCGATCTCATTGGCCACCGTGGCTTCGAGGTCGTCGAGCTTGCGGAGTAGTTTCGTGCGGCCCGTACCCGTGCGCGACACGAGCTCGCGTACCTCATAAAGCACATCACGCCATGACTGATTGGGTGTACCTACTCGCGGCATGATGAACATGGTACGCCGGATCTGCGTGTTGGCGTCTGTATCCGCATACCCGAGAATTGGCGATTTGCGTCAGGATCCATGGGGTTTTGAGCTGGATCCTGACGCGACTCCGAAACCGTCTCGAAATTGTCGAGTTCACCGCGGACAGATCCTTGCCTTCCGCTCAAGGCACCGCTATGTACGCCGTATTGACTCATTGGCGTACTCACGGAGCATCGGATGAAGAACGACAACACCCACACGGCGGACGAGATCACGGCGGCGGCAGACGGCCTGCTCGCATGGGCGAAGGAGCACGGGGGCGTGCTCGCGGTGGCGGCGACGCTTGGGGAGGACCGGGATGGGCCCGTCCCCGCGGCGCGGCCAGAGGCGTTGGTGGCCGGGGCCGTCGGGACGCTCAACGAGGCCGAGATCGCGGTGCTGCTCGCGCAGCTCGATGTCGCGGTGCTCATGGTGCTGTCGCAGATGGCAGCGGGCGCGGAGATGGGCGAAGAGGCATTCCGAGACCTCGTGAACAAGGCACGGCGCGAGATGCTCGACGCGGTGGGGCTCGACCTGTGCGATGACTGCGGTGGGTAACGGCGGAGGGGAGAGAGGCTCGCCGCGGGGCCAACGCCTCGCGGCGGGTTTGGTGGTTCA
>MDTD01165259.1_pt1 | contig 63801 bp, 55 predicted proteins | sample 811221 | NCBI WGS metagenome assembly MDTD01 (sample SAMN05326646, study PRJNA326480) | marine metagenome | isolation source: seawater | place: Pacific Ocean: South West | collected 2011
GGGAACGCCGCGAGTACATCCCTGTAGGCTCCCGGTTTGACATCCTGTCAAACAGGGTCCCGGAAAGGGGCCCACACCGAGACGCTTCGAGGTAGCGTCCCGCGCGGCTCCGTAGGGTGGCATCAGAGATAGGAAAGGAAAGGGGGAATAAAAGAAGGCGGACGACACGGCCGGGAAGGGACCGTGCCGCCGCCGAGGGTTGCTCGGTTGCGGATGGGTCAGAGGGTGGCCACCAGGCCGTCACTGCGCGGATCGCTGGCGCCTTCGATCACTCCGTCCGGGTGACGCACCACGGCGCCGGCGTGGCCCATGGTGTCGCTGAAGTCCTGGTCCAGCACTTCCACTTGGTGGCCGGCGTCGCGCAGCTTTTCAACCAGCTCCGCTTCGAAGCGCGCCTCCAGCTTCAGGCTGGTGCTTTCCTCGCCCCAGGTGCGGCCCAGCAGCCAGCGCGGCGCGGTCACCGCCTGCTGCAGGGGCTGGTTGAACAGGCCGTAGCGGCTGAACACCGCCGCCTGGGTTTGCGGTTGGCCTTCGCCGCCCATGGTGCCGTAGACCATGGTGCGGCCGTCGTCGAAGCGGGCCATGGCCGGGTTCAGGGTGTGGAACGGCTTGCGGCCCGGTTTCAGAGCCTGGGGGGCGTTGTCGTCCAGGGAGAAGCTGATGCCCCGGTTCTGCCACAGCACGCCGGTGGCGGGCAGTACCACGCCGCTGCCGAACTCCCAGTAGATGCTCTGGATAAAGCTGGCGCCGCGGCCCTCGCGGTCGATGCAGCCCATCCAGATGGTGTCGCCGGGCAGCGCCGGTTGCGGCCAGGGCAGGGCGGTGGCCGGGTCGATGCGGGCGGCCCGTTGGGCCAGGTCGGCGTCGGTGAGGAAATCCGCCGGGTCCACGTCCATGTACGCCGGGTCGGTGCAGTGCCGGTCGCGAATCAGGAACGCCTGCTTGGTGGCTTCCACCAGGCCGTGGATATGGTCGAAGCCTTCCGCCTCGGTGACCCCCAGGCGGTCGAACATCCCCAGGATCATCAACGAGGCCATGCCCTGGGTGGGCGGCGGCTGGTTGTAGAGAGTGGCCGTGCGCAGCCGGGTGGACAGGGGTTCCACCACGCGGGCCTGGTAGGCGGCCAGGTCGTCCCGGGTCACCGGACTGCCGGCGCGGGCCAGATCCCCGGCCAGGGCGGTGGCCAGTTCGCCACGGTAGAAATCGTCCAGGCCGGCGGTGCCCAGGCGTTCCAGGGTGTTGGCCAGGGCTGGCTGGCGCAGTACCTGGCCCTCCCGGGGCACCTGGCCGTCGAGCAGGAAGGCGTCGGCGAAGCCGGGCACGTCGGCCAGCTCCGGCAGTTTGGCGCGGGTCAGCGTTTCCTGGCTGGGGGTCACCGCCACGCCGTCACGGGCGTGGCGGCGGGCGTCTTCCAGCAGGCGTGGCAGCGGCAGGCGCCCGCCCCACTGGCCGGCGATCTCCCTGGCCCGCTCCCAGCCGCCGATGGTGCCGGCCACGGTGAGCGCCGCCAGGGGGCCCCGGGACGGAATCACGTCGTGGCCCCGGTCGCGGTAGAAGTCCGCGTCGGCGGCGGCCGCCGCCGGTCCGCAGGCCTCGATGGCGCGCGGCGCCTGGCCCGGCTCGGCGAGCAGCCAGAAGCCGTCGCCGCCGATGGCGTTCATGTGCGGATAGGCCACGGCAATCGCCGCCGCCGCCGCGATCATCGCCTCGGCGGCGTTGCCGCCCTCCCGGAGCACGTCCCGGCCGGCCTGGGCGGCCAGATGATGGGGGGCGACGAAGACGCCGCCCAGGGCGCGTTTGGTGTGCAGCATCACGAATCCTCAGAGCAGGCCGTAGAACATCCGCAGGGATGTCAGGAACAGGAACACGGCGAACGCCTGGCGCAGCCGGGTGGCATTGATGGCGTGGGCCAGGCGCGCGCCCACCGGCGCCATCAGCATGGTCATGGGCACGATCAGGATAAAGCCGATCAGGTTCACATAGCCCACGGTGAACGGCGGCCGGCCGGGATCGTCCATGCCATGCAGCAGGAAGCCGATGGCGCCGGGCAGGCTGATGAACAGGCCGATGGCGGCGGCGGTACCCACCGCCTTGTGGATCGGGTAATTGAACAGCGTCAGGATCGGCACGGTAAGGGTGCCGCCGCCGATGCCCATGAGCGTGGAGAAACCGCCGATCACGGCGCCGATCAATTGTTTGAACGGAGTCGGGGGCAGGGATTCGGCCAGGGCGCCGCCCTGGGTACGGAACGCCATGTTGGCGGCCACCAGCAGGGCCACGGCGGCGAAGATGGCGGTCAGGGCGGTGCCGTTCAGGTAGCCGCTCAGCCAGGTGCCGATCAGCACGCCGATCACCAGGGCCGGGCCCAGGGTCTTGAGCAGGGAGAAATCCAGGTTGCCCTTGGCCGCGTGGGCCCGCGCCGACATGATCGAGGTGGGAATGATGGTGGCCAGGGAGGTGCCCACGGCCACGTGCATTTTCACCGATTCGTCCACCCCCAGCAGGGTGAACAGGTGGTAGAGCACCGGCACGATGACGATGCCGCCACCGACCCCTAGCAGGCCGGCCATGACGCCCGCGATCACGCCGGTGGCCAGCAGGGCCGCCACCAGCCCCACCAGCCAGGCGATGCTGTATTGATCCAGGAATTCCAAAGGGTGACTCCTTCAACTGCTTTGTGGTCCGTCCCGGGCGGCGCTCCCCCGACGTCGAGCGTGGCCGGCCTGGGCGGTTTCAGGGCATGGAGCAAGTTGCGTGCCGTTCTTGTATACACGGAAATTGGCAGAAAAGTGAAGGGTTTAGGGGTATTTAGGTGGTGAATGTTGGGGGTTCACAGGGTGGATGCACTTTTGTGGTGCGTTTGTGCGGGGTGGGTGGATGGTTTGGGGGCAGGGTGGTGCGGCCGGGACCGTCCCCGCTGGCGGGGACGTCCTGCGCGAAGCGGTGCTTCGCTTGTCGAACCCCGACGGGGGTTCTTAACCCTCCACCCCCGACCGCGCAAAGAAAAAGGGGCACCCCGTTCGGGGTGCCCCTTTTTCTTTGCGTTGGTGGAGGCGGGGGGAATCGAACCCCCGTCCGCCAGCAATCCGCCTGTGGATCTACATGTTTAGTCTGGTCTACTGATTTAAGTGGCTGCGGCCCGACCGACAGGGCGCAGTCACCGAGTCCCTGAGAGTTTTAACGGCGCCATCCGGGACGGACTTTGCCGCGAGCCTGTGTAGCGATGCTCGCCGCACTTCCCCACAGGCTGGGTCGTTTGGCGATAAGCGGGGTTTAAGCCGCTAGTGCGTAAGTATCGTCGTTTGCGATTACTTTAAAGTGCCACAAGGTATTTACGAGCATTGCGACGCTACTCGACATGCACCACAGGTTTCTTTACCGGCGTCGAATCCATGTCGCCCCCTGTGATCTGGCCGCTCAGGCCAAGCGGCGTATTGTAGGAGATGGGGCCGGTCCGTGGAAAGCCAAGGGGCGGTTTTTTGTTGAGACCGCCGGGGAAGGCCCCGTTAACGGGCTTTTACATGCCTTGTCGAACAATCGGACCCGAATGCCATGGTGTTGTCATCGCCAGGGCGCATCATGATCCCGACGGCGAGCCCCGAATTCCGACGACAAAGCCAGCCGCCAACCCTTCGTTGATGGATTCGTTCAAAGAGGAGCGAGACGATGAAAGCGATCTTTCGGTCAGCCGAACAGGTTGTCGAGAAAGCCCTGGCGCCGGTGGCGGCCCATCCCCTGCTGGCGCGCACCCTGCAACTGATGCTGGCGGTGGCGCTGTACGCCGGCGGCATCGCCGCGCTGGTGGCGGTGAGCGGCGACTCCCGGATTCCGGTGCTGCTGTTCGCGGTGTACTTCCTGCCGGCGGTGCTGCGCGCCTGGCTGCGGGTGTACTGGCAGGTCCGTGACGAAGTGCGCGGCTGGCGCCGGCGCCACGGGCGCACCGGCAAGGCGTTTTAATCGAGTCTGGCGAAATCGCGACTAAAGACGCTCCTGCGGGATTGCTGTAGGAGCGTCTTTAGTCGCGATCAGTGCTGGCGCAGGATGCGCTGCTTCTGGCGGTTCCAGTCGCGTTCGCGCTCGGTGGCCCGCTTATCGTGCTTCTGCTTGCCCTTGGCCAGGGCGATGTCCAGCTTCACCAGGCCGCGCTTCCAGTGCAGGTTCACCGGCACGCAGGTGAAGCCCTGCTTTTGCACGCCACTGAACACCTTGGCCAGCTCCTTGCGGTGCAGCAGCAGCTTGCGGCTGCGCTGGGGGTCCGGCACGAAGTGGGTGCTGGCGGTGGGCAGGGGCTCGAAGCGGGCGCCGAACAGGAACGCCTCGCCGTCCTTGAGCAGGATATAGGACTCCGTCAGGTTGGCCTTGCCGGCGCGCAGGGACTTGACCTCCCAGCCCTCCAGCGCCAGACCGGCCTCGAAGAATTCTTCCAGATGATAGTCGAAGCGCGCCTTGCGGTTCTGCGCGATGGCGTTCGACGTCGACTTTTGCTTTTTCGGTTTGCCCATGGGGCGGCGATTATAGAGAGTGCCCGCGGTTCTGGCGAGGGGCGCGGCCCGCTTCGGTGGGTGAGCGTTCACGCACTGTCTCTTGAGGGCCCCCGGGAAAATCAAGACAATGGCCGCATTGCGTCGAGGGGTTGATAGCCGATGAGCGAAGAGAACAAGCCGGTCCACGGCATGTGGGCCAGCCGGTGGGTGTTTATTCTTGCCGCCACCGGGTCCGCCGTGGGCCTGGGCAATATCTGGCGGTTTCCGTACATCACCGGTGAGTACGGCGGCGGCGCCTTCGTGGTGCTGTATCTGATCTGCATCGCGCTGATGGGCGTGCCGATCATGATCGCCGAGGTGCTGCTGGGCCGCCGGGGCGGCCTCAGCCCGATCCACTCCATGGGCCGGCTGGCGGAGCAAAGCAAGGTGAGCCGGCGCTGGAAGGGCATCGGTTACCTGGGCGCGCTGGCCGGCTTTCTGATTCTGTCGTTCTATTCCGTGGTCGCCAGCTGGGCGCTGATCTACGTCTGGGAGGCGGTCACCGGCATGTTCCAGGGGCTCACCGCGGTGCAGTCCCAGGGCAACTTCGAGGCCATGCAGGCCAATCCCTGGCTGATGATGGGCTCGCACACCGCCTTCATGCTGCTGACCATGGGCGTAGTGGCCCTGGGCGTGAAGCGCGGCCTGGAGCGCGCGGTGGAGGTGCTGATGCCGGTGCTGTTCCTGCTGCTGGTGGTGCTGATCGGCTATGCCGCCACCACGCCGGGCTTCGTGGAGGGCGTCAATTTTCTGTTCGCGTTCGACTTTTCCAAGCTCTCCGGCGAGGCGGTGATCATCGCCCTGGGGCAGGCGTTTTTCACCCTGAGCCTGGGCATGGGCGCGATCATGGCCTATGGCGCCTACATGCCCCGGGAGATCAAGGACAAGAAAACCGGCCGCTCCCGACCGGTGTCGATCGTGTCCTCGGTGGCGATCATCGCCGTGCTCGATACCCTGGTGGCCCTGGGCGCCGGCCTGGCCATGTTCCCGCTGCTGTTCACCGGCGGCCTGGAGCCGGCCCAGGGCCCGGGCATGATGTTCGTGACGCTGCCGTTGGCCTTCGGCCAGATGCCCGGCGGCATTCTGTTCGGCAGCCTGTTCTTCGTGCTGGTGGTGTGCGCCGCCTGGAGTTCCTCCATTTCCCTGGGCGAGCCGATGGTGGCCTGGCTGGTGGAGCGCGGCCACAAGCGTGGCGTCGCCGCCGCCATGGTGGGTATGGCGGCCTGGGTGCTGGGCATCGGCTCGGTGCTGTCGTTCAACCTGTGGAAGGACGACACCTTCCTGATGGGCACCTTCTTCGACAACATCGAATTCCTGTCCACCAGTATCCTGCTGCCGCTGGGTGGCCTGCTGATCGCCGTGTTCACCGGCTGGGTGATGAAGGAAACCCAGGCGCGCAAGGAGCTGGCGATGAAGAGCTTCCCGCTGTACCTGGTGTGGCGGGCGCTGGTGCGGGTGTTCTCGCCGCTGGCGGTGATCGCCCTGATTCTCTACTCGATCTGGTCGGCGGCCGGAGGCGGCGGTGGCTGAATCGATCTCCGTGGAGGTGGTCTACGCGCTGCCGGACAAGCAGCGCCTGATCGCCCTGGACGTGGCGCCGGGCACCACCATGCTGGATGCGGCGCGCCAGTCCGGCATCGCCGGGCAGTTCGAGGGGCTGGAGCTGGAGAAGATGCCGATGGGCATTTTCGGCAAGGCGGAGCCTGATCCCGCCCGCCGCGTGCTGGCGGCGGGGGAGCGGGTGGAGATCTACCGGCCGCTCCAAGTGGACCCCAAGGCCGCCCGGCGGGCCCGGGCGGAGCGTTCGCGCCAGGACTAGCCCGGCGGCGCGGCGGTGTCAGCCGTCGCGGGGCAGGGGAACGGTGGTGGCGTCCGGGGTGCTCTGGGTGCCTGGTTCCGGCGCCGGATCGCTGAGCGGCTCCTGCTCCACCACATTGCCTTCGCGGCGGTCCTCGGCGCGCTGTTCCAGCTCCCGGTCCCGGCGGCCGGAAGTGCGTTCACGCACGTTGGCGACCACTTCGCCCCGGTAATGGCTGTACTGGCCGCCCTCGAAGAACACCACGATGTCCTGTTCCACGGTGTCGGCCTTGCCGGGCTGGTAATGCAGCAGGTAGTACCAGGTGTCCGGGGTGAACGGGTCGGTGAGGGTCGGCGGGCCCAGCACGAAGCGCACCTGTTCCGGGCTCATTCCCGGTTCCAGTTCGGCCAGCATGTCCTCGGTCACCACGTTGCCCTGGGGGATGTCGATACGGTACACCCCGGGGAATCGCAGGGAGCTGCAGCCGGTGAGAAGACCGGCGAGTAACAGGGATAGGAGAAAGGTCCTTGGCATGATGTTTCGACTTGGCATAATGTCCGGGCGATAATACAGACTTGTTGAAGGGGAACAAGGTTCCTCACGGAATCGGGAATCCCCGCTGGCGGCATACGGAGCAATTGTTTTGGATAATCAGGATCTTAGAAAAGCAGGTTTGAAGGTGACCCTGCCGCGGATGAAAATCCTGCAGCAGCTGGAATCGTCGAGCGAGCGGCATCTCAGCGCCGAGGACATCTACAAGTCGCTGATGGATGCCGGCGAGGACGTGGGCCTGGCCACCGTCTATCGGGTACTGACCCAGTTCGAGCAGGCCGGCATCGTGCTGCGCCACAACTTCGAGGGCGGTTCCGCGGTGTTCGAGCTGGCCGACGAGGACCACCACGACCACATGGTGTGCATGGAGACCGGCGAGGTGATCGAATTCGTCGATGACGAGATCGAGGAGCGTCAGCACCGCATCGCCGAGGAGCACGGTTACGAAATCGTCGACCACTCCCTGGTGCTCTACGTAAGACCCAAGGGCGGCAAGAAGTAAGCCACCCCGCCAGCCTGCGTCGCGGCGGCCGCCGCGACGCGCCGCCAGCTTCCTGAACGCACCCCGCCCGGGCGCCTCGCGGCGGCCCGGGCGGGGTGCGTTCAGGCGACCCGCTGGCCCTTGTCGAGCATTTCCCGGGCGTGGGCCAGGGTGGATTCGGTGATTTCCACCCCGCCCAGCATGCGCGCCACTTCCTCCACCCGGGCGGTTTCTTCCAGGGGCTGGATGCGGGTGCGGGTGGTGTCCTTGCTTTGCAGCTTGTGCACCTGCCAGTGCTGGTGGCCCTGGGCGGCCACCTGGGGCTGGTGGGTGATGCACAGCACCTGGGCGTGGCCGCCCAGCTCGCGCAGCAGGCGGCCGACGATCTCGGCGACGCCGCCGCCCACGCCCACGTCCACTTCGTCGAATACCAGGCTGGGCACGGTCAGATTGCGCGCGCAGATCACCTGGATCGCCAGGCTCACCCGGGACAGTTCGCCGCCGGAGGCCACCTTGGCCAGCGGCCGGGGCGGTTGGCCCGGGTTGGCGGAGAAGCGGAATTCCACTTCCTCCAGGCCGTCCGGGCCCGGCTTGCCTTCCTCCACCGCCGCCTCCAGACGGGCGGCTTTCATGCCCAGGGCCTTGAGCTGCTTCTGCACCTCCCGGGTCAGGGCGCCGGCGGCGTCCCGGCGACGCCGGCCCAGGGCCAGGGCCTGCTCCATGTAGGCGTCGCGGGCGCTCTGCTCGGCGGCGGCCAGGGCTTCTAGGTGCTCATCGAAGTGCTCCAGGGTGTTCGCTTCCTCGGCCAGGCGCCGGTGGTGCTCCACCAGTTCCTCCGGGCGCAGGCGGTGCTTGCGGGCCAGGGTGTAGGCCTGGCCGAGCCGCTCCTCCACCTGGTTGAGCCGTTCCGGGTCGAGGTCCAGTTTCTCCAGATAGTGGCGCAGGTCCTCGGCGGCGGCTTCCACCTGCAGGCGGGCGGATTCCACCGTGTCGAACACTCCGGCCAGGCCATCGTCGCTGGCGCGGGCTTCCTCCACCCAGTGGCTGACCTGGCCCAGATGATCGTTGACGGTGCCGTCCTCGCCGTCGTACAGGGCGGTGACCGCCTGCTGGCACAGCCGGATCAGGGCGTCCGCGTTGCCCAGGCGCTGCTGCTCCTGCTCCAGGTCCGGCAGTTCGCCCTCGGCCAGATCCAGCGCTTCCAGCTCCTCGAGCTGGAAGCGCAGCAGTTCCTGGCGCTCGGTCTGCTCGCGGGCGCTGGCCAGGGCGTCGTCGTGGGCGCGCCGGGCGGTCTGCCAGGCGCGCCAGTGCTCGCGGACGGTGGCGGCCAGCTCGCCGGCCTCGGCCAGGTTGTCGAGCAGGGCGCGGTGGGTATCCTTGCGCAGCAGGGCCTGGTGCTCATGCTGGCTGTGGATGCTGATCAGGTGCTCGCCCAGGTCGCGCACCTCGGTGAGCGGCGTGGGCGTGCCGTTGATGTAGGCTCGGGAGCGGCCGTCGGCGCGCACCGTGCGGCGCAGCAGGCACTCATCGCCGTCGTCCAGCTCCCGTTCGGCGAGCCAGGCGCGGGCCGCCGGGTTGTCCCCCAGGTGGAAGGTGGCCAGCACCTCGGCCCGTTCGCAGCCGGGGCGCACCACGGCGCTGTCGGCGCGCTCCCCCAGGGTCAGCGACAGGGCGTCGATGAGCACCGACTTGCCGGCGCCGGTCTCGCCGCTGATCACGGTGAGGCCCGCTTCCGGTTCCAGCTCCAGCTGGTCCACGGTGGCGAAGTGGCGAACACTGAGATGGGTCAGCATGGACTGTCCTTCTGGCCAGTAGTTGTTGGGATGTTAGGGCATTCCCGCCGCCAGTGTAAGCCCCTGGCGGCGGAGCACTGGACGGCGGCGGCGCCGGACACCGAAAATGGCCGCCGGGAATCAGGCTATACTGAGTTGTCTTCCTTGGTATTTGAAGCATGTCCAAGCTGGAACTGAACGAACGCAAGCAACGGTTGTTGATGACCCTGGTGGAGCGCCATATACGCCATGGGCAGCCCGTGGGCTCCAAGACCCTGGCCGCCGGCAGCGGCCTGAGCGTGAGCCCGGCGACGATCCGCAACATCATGGCCGAGCTGGAGGAAATGGGCCTGCTGGCCAGCCCGCACACCTCCGCCGGCCGGGTGCCCACGGAGCTGGGCTACCGCCTCTACGTGGATACGCTGCTCGCCTCCAGCACCATGGAGCGCCCGGATAACGCCCGGCTGCGCGACGAGCTGCGCCGCATGCTGGCGCCGGACCAGTCGCCCCAGGCGCTGGTGTCCCAGGCCTCGCGGACCCTGGCGGAGCTGACCCGAATGGCCGGGCTGGTGGCGGTGCCGCGCCGCCAGGTCACCACCCTGCGCCAGGTGGAGTTCCTGCCGTTGTCCGGGCAGCGGGTGCTGGTGGTGCTGGTGGTGAACCGGTCCGAGGTGCAGAACCGCATCATCCAGACCAGCCGGGAATACGACGAGGTGGAGCTGCGCCAGGCCGCCAACTACATCAACCAGACCTACGCCGGCTGCGACCTGGACGGCATCTGCGAAGGCCTGCTCAGTACCATGGAGGCGGACCGCGCCCAGCTCGACCGGATGATGCAGACCACCCTGGACGTGGCCGGCAAGGCGCTTCGCCCGGAGCGGGAGGACTCGGATTACGTGGTGTCCGGCGAGTCCAACCTGATCGACAGCGCCGAGCTGGACAGCATCGACAAGCTGCGCGACCTGTTCGACGCCTTCAACCGCAAGCGCGACATCCTGCACCTGCTGGAGCGCAGCATGAAGGCGGACGGCGTGCAGATCTTCATCGGCCGGGAGTCCGGCTATCAGCCGTTCGAGGAGTATTCCCTGGTGTCCGCGCCCTACCGGGTGGACAACGGCCCCATGGGGGTGCTGGCGGTGGTTGGCCCTACCCGCATGGACTACGAAAAGGTGATCCCCACCGTGGACATCACCGCGCGCATCCTCTCCGCCGCGCTTACCCAACTCTGAAGACCGCAGTTAAGAGTTAACAGTGAACAGTTAACAGTGAAACCCCCTGGACTGGCCCCATTTAAGTAGACACGGGTTGTAAGGTAGCCGCATAGGCGTTGGGGGTGAGTCCGCCCAGCGTCATGTGGCGCCGTACCTTGGGGTAGAAGTGGTCCGTATAGTACTGAATTTCATCGCTCATTTCGTCCCGGCCGATCACCCCCAGACGCGTCGTCCACTCCTTCTTCAACAAGGCGAAGAAGCTCTCCGCACAGGCGTTGTCCCAGCAGTTACCCGAGCGAGACATGCTGATCGTGACACCTCGGTCATTCAGCCAGCTCATGACCGCTTCGTTGCGGTACTGAGCCCCTTGATCTGAGTGGAACAGCAGCGCTTCCCCGCAGGGCTGACGGCGCTCCCAGGCTTGCTCCAGGGCTCGCAATACCAAGCCTGAGTCGTTGACCCGCCCCAGCGCTCGCCCCACCACCTGGCGGCCGCACAGATCCAGGATCACCGCCACATACAGCCAACCCTCCTGACATCGCAGTTGAGTGATATCCGACACCCATACCCGGTTGGGCTGGGCCACCGTGAACCGGCGGTTCAGCAGGTTCGGCAGCACCGGCAACCCACTGGAGGGGCGACGATGCCCCGGCTTGGTTGCCACACAAGAGCGGTAACCACAGGCTCGTAGCAGTCGTTGCACCTGATTCTTGCCGCAGGCAAAGCCCGCATCCTGGGCGTCCCGCCACAGCTTGCGGTAGCCCGGCACGCCCTTCTGTTGCCTGGCCTGCTCCAGCAGGAACGCCTGTAGTGTCCGCCAACGTTGGCGCCGGGCACTGGGCTGACAGGGGGCGTGGCGCCAACGGTAATAGCCCGCTCGGGAGACTTCGAGTACTTCACACAACACCGTAACCGGCCAGAATTGACGATGTCCGTCGATGAAGGCAAACCTCACTTCTGGAGCTTGGCGAAGTACTCGTCCGCCTTTTTTAGGATGTCCCTCTCCATCTCCGCCCGCTTCAACTGCTTCTTCAGGCGGGCATTTTCCCGCTCGAGTTCTTCAAGACTCTTGGTCGGGCCGACATTTCGGACCGGCTTCTTGGCGGATGATTTACCCACAATCCACTCCTGCCGCCAGCGGCTTAGTAAGGTAGGATGAACGCCTAGTTTGGCAGCGATCTGTGCCTGTGTCTGCGGGCTGGAGAGCGAGGCCTCGACGGCCTCGCATTTGAACGCGTCACTGAAACGACGCTTGCTCCGATATTGCATACACCTTCCTCGTCAATGAAGGTGTCTACTTTTTTGGGGCCAGTCCACCCCGTGGGCCGCTGGCTCCGGGGCCTGCCGGAGGGCGGAGTGCCCTCACAGCCGGCGCGGGCACGGCCTTGACGAGGCATCACGCTCGCCCGCGCACTATTAACTATTCACTGTTAACTGTTCACTGCCTCCTCTTCTTCCCTTGAATCCCGCCGTGCCGTTCCCATATCTTTGCCCGCTTTCCCAGAATTCGGGATGTGTGGAGTGGATATGAGCGAACAGGACAAACAACAGCCGGCCGACGAGGCCGAAATCAACGACGGCGCCCGCCCCGAGGCGGACGCCGGACAGGAGGCGTCCGGGCAGCAGGACGGCGGCGTCGAGGCGGAGCTGGCGGAAACCCGCGACCGGCTCGCCCGGGTGGAGAAAGCCCTGGCCGAGGCCGACCTGCGTTCCCAGGCGGAGATCCAGAACGTGCGTCGCCGCGCCGAACGGGACGTGGAAAGCGCCCACAAGTTCGCGCTGGAGAAGTTCGCCGCCGACGTGCTCACCGTGGCGGACAGCCTGGAACGGGGCCTGGCCACGCTGGATCCCGAGGACGAGGCGCTCAAGCCCGCCCGCGAGGGGCTGGAACTCACCCTCAAGGTGCTGCTCGATGTGTTCGCCAAGTACAACCTCGAGCAGATCGACCCGCAGGGCCAGCCCTTCAATCCGGAGCACCACGAGGCGATGACCATGGTGCCGGCGCCCAACGCCGAGCCCAACACCGTGATCGAGGTGCTGGAGAAGGGTTACCAGCTCAACGGCCGCCTGATCCGCCCGGCCCGGGTGGTGGTCAGCAAGGCCGAATAAGGCGCCCCGCGCCTCTCTTGAAAAGCGCAAGCCAGCCGCCATATAGGTGGCAAGTCAATAAGGTTCAGCTGTCCGGACGGCCTGATGGGGTTCGGACCGTGTGAAGGAGAATGGAACGTTATGGGTAAGATCATCGGTATCGACCTTGGCACCACCAACAGCTGTGTCGCTGTCATGGAAGGTGACAAGACCAAGGTAATCGAAAACGCGGAAGGCGCGCGCACCACGCCGTCCATCATCGCCTACACCGAGGACAACGAAATCCTGGTGGGTCAGGCGGCCAAGCGTCAGGCGGTCACCAACCCGACCAACACCCTGTACGCGGTCAAGCGCCTGATCGGCCGTCGCTTCGACGACGAGGTGGTGCAGAAGGACATCAAGATGGTGCCCTACACCATCACCAAGGCGGACAACGGCGACGCCTGGGTGGAAGTGAAAGGCGAGAAGCAGGCGCCGCCGCAGATCTCCGCGCAGGTCCTCAAGAAAATGAAGAAGACCGCGGAAGACTACCTGGGCGAGGAAGTCACCGAGGCGGTGATCACCGTGCCCGCCTACTTCAATGACTCCCAGCGTCAGGCCACCAAGGACGCCGGCCGCATCGCCGGTCTCGAGGTCAAGCGCATCATCAACGAGCCCACCGCGGCGGCGCTGGCCTATGGCCTGGACAAGAAAGGCGGCGACCGCACCATCGCGGTCTACGACCTGGGTGGCGGTACCTTCGACATCTCCATCATTGAGATCGCCGAAGTGGACGGCGAGCATCAGTTCGAGGTGCTGGCCACCAACGGCGACACCTTCCTGGGTGGCGAGGACTTCGATCTGGCGATCATCAACTACCTGGCGGACGAGTTCAAAAAGGACTCCGGCATCGACCTGGGTGGCGACGCCCTGGCCATGCAGCGCCTCAAGGAAGCCGCCGAGAAAGCCAAGATCGAGCTGTCCTCCGCGGAGCAGACCGAGGTCAACCTGCCCTACATCACCGCCGACCAGACCGGTCCTAAGCACCTGGTGGTGAAGGTTACCCGGGCCAAGCTGGAATCCCTGGTCGAGAAGCTGGTGACCCGCTCCCTGGAGCCGTGCAAGACCGCGCTCAGCGACGCCGGCGTGAAAGCGTCCGACATCACCGACGTGATCCTGGTGGGCGGCCAGACCCGCATGCCCATGGTGCAGAAGAAAGTGGCCGACTTCTTCGGCAAGGACGCCCGCAAGGACGTCAACCCGGATGAAGCCGTGGCCATCGGCGCCGCCATCCAGGGCGCGGTACTGGCCGGCGACGTCAAGGACGTGCTGCTGCTGGACGTGACGCCGCTGACCCTGGGCATCGAGACCATGGGTGGCGTGATGACGCCGCTGATCGAGAAGAACACCACCATCCCGACCAACGCGTCGCAGGTGTTCTCCACCGCCGAGGACAACCAGACCGCGGTGACCGTGCACGTGCTGCAGGGCGAGCGTAAGCAGGCGGCCCAGAACAAGTCCCTGGGGCAGTTCAACCTGGAGGACATTCCGCCGGCGCCGCGTGGCGTGCCGCAGATCGAGGTAACCTTCGACATCGACGCCAACGGCATCCTGCATGTGGGCGCCAAGGACAAGGCCACCGGCAAGGAGCAGACCATTCAGATCAAGGCCTCCTCCGGCCTGTCCGATGATGAAGTCGATCAAATGGTCAAGGACGCCGAGGCCCACGCCGACGAGGACAAGAAGTTCGAGGAGCTGGTGCAGGCGCGCAACCAGGGCGACCACCTGGTGCACGCTACCCGCAAGACCCTGGAAGAGGCCGGCGACAAGGCCACCGACGAAGAGAAAGAGGCCATCAACAAGGCCATCGGTGAGCTGGAAGAGGCCCTCAAGGGCAGCGACAAGGACGACATCGAAGCCAAGACCAAGACGCTCACCGAGGCGTCCGGTTCCCTGGCGCAGAAGATGTACGCCGAGGCCCAGCAGGCCGAGGGCGCGGCGGATGCCGGTGCCGGCGATCAGCAGAAGGCGTCCGGTGACGACGTGGTCGACGCCGAGTTCGAGGAAGTCGACGACGACAAGAAGAAGTAAGCCGTCCGCTCGCGGACGTCCAATTCGCACCAGAGCAACGCCGGGCCCCAGGGCCCGGCGTCTTAGCTTGAGTCGAACGGATCGAATATGTCCAAACGCGATTATTACGACGTGCTGGGGGTGGCCAAGGACGCCAGCCAGCAGGATCTGAAAAAAGCCTATCGCCGCCTGGCGATGAAGTACCATCCGGACCGCAACCCGGATGACCAGGAGGCGGTGGCCAAGTTCAAGGAGGCAAAGGAAGCCTACGGAGTGCTCGGCGACGAGCAGAAACGCGCCGCCTACGATCAGTTCGGCCATGCCGGCGTCAACGGCCAGGGTGGCTTCGGCGGCGGTGGCGCCGGCGGTTTCGGCGATATTTTCGGGGACATCTTTGGCGATATCTTCGGTGGCGGGCGGCGTGGTCCGGCCCGTGGCGCCGACCTGCGCTACACCCTGGAGCTGAGCCTGGAACAGGCGGTGCGCGGCTGCGAGGAAAAAATCCGCGTGCCCAGCTGGGACACCTGCGAGGTGTGCGAGGGCAGCGGTGCCCAGGCCGGCGAGCAGCCGGTCACCTGCCCGACCTGCAACGGCATGGGCCAGGTGCGCATGCAGCAGGGCTTCTTCACGGTGCAGCAGGCCTGCCCCACCTGCCACGGCGAAGGCCGGGTGGTGGAAAACCCGTGCGGCAACTGCGGCGGCCAGGGCCGGGTGCAGAACACCCGCACCCTGTCGGTGAAGATTCCCGCCGGCGTCGACACCGGCGACCGCATCCGCCTGGCCGGCAAGGGCGAGGCGGGCATGAACGGGGCGCCCCCCGGGGATCTGTACGTGCAGGTGGCGGTGCGCGAGCACGACATCTTCAAGCGCGACGGCGAAAACCTGCACGTGGACGTGCCGCTGAGTTTCGTGGACGCGGCCCTGGGCGGCGAGCTGGAAGTGCCCACCCTGAACGGCCAGGTTAAATTGAAGGTGCCGCCGGAGACGCAGACCGGCAAACTGTTCCGGCTGCGGGGCAAGGGCGTTACCCCGGTACGCGGCGGCCCGCCCGGCGACCTGCTCTGCAAGGTGGTCGTGGAGACCCCGGTCAAGCTGTCCGGCGAACAGAAAGAGCTGCTGCGTGATTTCCAGGATTCCCTGGAGAAGGGCGGCGAGCGCCACAATCCCCGCCGTACCAGCTGGTTCGAGGGCGTGAAGCGCTTCTTCGACGGGCTGTAAGGCACCCAGGAACGACGACGGGCGAAAACCATGAAAGTAGGCATTATTGGCGCCGCCGGGCGCATGGGACGGATCCTCATGGAGGCCACCCTGGCCAATCCGGACACCGAGCTGGCCGCCGCCGTGGATGTGCCCGGCTCCAGCCTGATCGGCGCCGACGCCGGCGAGCTGGTGGGCCAGGGGCGCCTGGGCGTGGCCCTGGCGGACGATCTGGAGAAGGTGGTCCGGGACGCGGAAGTGTTCATCGACTTCACCGTGCCCGAGGCCACCGCCCGCCACGTGGCGGTGTGCCGGGCCGCCGGCACCCGCCTGGTGATCGGCACCACCGGGCTGGATGACGACCAGACGGCGGCCCTGCGCGCCGCCGCCGAGGACATCGCCATCTGCTTCGCGCCCAACTATTCCATCGGCGTGAACCTGTGCTTCAAGCTGCTGGAAACCGCCGCCGCCGTGCTCGGCGACGAGGTGGACATCGAGGTGATCGAGGCCCACCACCGGCACAAGATCGACGCCCCTTCGGGCACCGCCCTGCGCATGGGCGAGGTGGTGGCCCAGACCCTGGGGCGCGATCTCAAGGAGTGCGCGGTGTACGGCCGCGAGGGCCGCACCGGCGAGCGCGAGCGCCACACCATCGGCTTCGACACCATCCGCGCCGGCGACATCGTCGGCGACCACACGGTGATGTTCGCCGCCGAGGGCGAACGGGTGGAGATCAGCCACAAGGCGTCCAGCCGCATGTCCTTCGGCCGTGGCGCGGTGCGCGCCGCCCTGTGGCTGGGGCGTCACGAGCGCGGGCTCTACGATATGCAGGACGTGCTCGGCCTGGCCGGCGACAGCGCCGGCTGGGGCCGCTGAGCGGCGATCCGGGCGCGCGGCGTGACAGCGTGACCGATACGTCCTAAAATGGCGCCTGCCCAAGATGGGCGAGCGGGTGGCCGAGTGAAAAATGGGCTGTTGGCCCAAAAGCGCGTTTTCTGAAAGCGAGGTGGAGGAATCCATCTCGCTTTTTTGCGAACCCCGCACGGGGTGGCGCGTGGCCCCCGCCACCGATCTCCACAAGTCCCTATCCGCCAGGAGGTTGCGTTGACGGTACCCGCCATACTAGCTCTGGAAGACGGTAGCCTCTTTCGGGGCATCGCCATTGGCGCCACGGGAGAAACCGTGGGTGAAGTGGTGTTCAACACCGCCATGACAGGCTATCAGGAAATTCTCACCGATCCGTCCTATGCCAAGCAGATCGTGACCCTGACCTATCCGCATATTGGCAATACCGGGGTGAACCCGGAGGACGAAGAGTCCGACCGCGTCTGGGCCGCCGGCCTGGTGATCCGCGATCTGACGCTGACCGTGAGCAGCTGGCGGGCAGAACAATCCCTGCCGGACTACCTCAAGGCACGCAATATCGTCGCCATCGCCGACATCGACACCCGCCGCCTGACGCGCATCCTGCGCGACAAGGGCGCGCAGAACGGCTGCATCCTGGCCGGCGAGGACGTCGATGAAGAGCGGGCCCTGGCCGCCGCCCGCGGGTTCCCGGGCCTCAAGGGCATGGACCTGGCCCGGGAAGTGAGCGTCGGCGAAACCTACGCCTGGACCGAAGGCACCTGGGATCGCCCCACCGGCCATCGTCCCGGCGCCGATCCGCGCTTCCACGTGGTGGCCTACGACTACGGCTGCAAGCGCAATATTCTGCGCATGCTCGCCGATCGTGGCTGCAAGCTCACCGTGGTGCCGGCGCAAACCCCGGCCTCGGACGTGCTGGCGATGAACCCGGATGGCGTGTTTCTGGCCAACGGCCCCGGTGACCCGGAGCCCTGTGATTACGCCATCGCCGCGATCCGCGAAATCCTCGACACCGGCCTGCCGGTGTTCGGCATCTGCCTGGGCCACCAGCTGCTCGGCCTGGCCAGCGGCGCGCGCACCATGAAGATGAAGAACGGCCACCATGGCGCCAACCACCCGGTCAAGAACCTGGAGGACGGCACCGTGATGATCACCAGCCAGAACCACGGCTTCGCGGTGGACGCCGATACCCTGCCGGATAACGTCAAGGTGACCCATGTGTCCCTGTTCGACGGCACCCTGCAGGGCATTCATCGCACCGACGTGCCGGCGTTCGGCTTCCAGGGTCACCCGGAAGCGAGCCCCGGTCCGCACGACTGCGCGCCGCTGTTCGATCATTTCATCGAGCTGATGGAGGCCCACGGGGCCCGCTGAGAGCGTCCGGCGCCGAGCGCCGGACCCCTGGACAGAATCAACGCCTGACGGTTAGCACCTATGCCCAAGAGAACCGACCTACAGAGCATCCTCATCATCGGCGCCGGCCCCATCGTCATCGGCCAGGCCTGCGAGTTCGATTACTCCGGCGCCCAGGCCTGCAAGGCCCTGCGCGAGGAAGGCTTCCGGGTGATCCTGGTGAATTCCAACCCGGCCACCATCATGACCGACCCGGCCATGGCGGACGCCACCTACATCGAACCCATCACCTGGGAAACGGTGGCCAAGATCATCGAGAAGGAGCGCCCGGACGCCCTGCTGCCCACCATGGGCGGCCAGACCGCGCTCAACTGCGCCCTGGATCTGGAGCGCCACGGCGTGCTCGCCCAATTCAACGTCGAGATGATCGGCGCCAACGCCGACACCATCGACAAGGCCGAGAACCGCGACCGCTTCGACAAGGCGATGCGCAACATCGGCCTGGAATGCCCCAAGGCCAAGGTGGCGCGCACCATGCCGGAAGCCTGGGAAATCCAGGCGGAGCTGGGCTTTCCCACCATTATCCGGCCGTCGTTCACCATGGGCGGCTCCGGCGGTGGCGTGGCCTACAACAAGGAAGAGTTCGAGGAAATCTGCGGCCGCGGCTTCGAGCTCTCGCCCACCCACGAGCTGCTCATCGACGAGTCGCTGCTGGGCTGGAAGGAATACGAGATGGAGGTCGTTCGTGACAAGAACGACAACTGCATCATCGTGTGCGCCATCGAGAATTTCGATCCCATGGGCGTGCACACCGGTGACTCCATCACCGTGGCGCCGGCGCAGACCCTCACCGACAAGGAATACCAGATGATGCGCGACGCCTCCCTGGCGGTGTTGCGTGAAATCGGCGTGGAAACCGGCGGTTCCAACGTGCAGTTCGGCATGTGTCCGGACACTGGCCGGATGGTGGTGATCGAGATGAACCCGCGGGTGTCGCGGTCCTCGGCGCTGGCCTCCAAGGCCACCGGCTTCCCGATCGCCAAGGTGGCCGCCAAGCTGGCGGTGGGCTACACCCTGGACGAGCTGCAGAACGAGATCACCGGCGGCGCCACTCCGGCCTCCTTCGAGCCGTCCATCGATTACGTGGTCACCAAGATCCCGCGCTTCAACTTCGAGAAGTTCGCCGCCGCCGATCCGGTGCTCACCACCCAGATGAAATCCGTGGGCGAGGTGATGGCCATCGGCCGCAACCTGCAGGAATCCCTGCACAAGGCGCTGCGCGGGCTGGAAACCGATTCCGTGGGCTTCGACCCCAAGGTGGATCTGGACGCGCCGGACGCCCGGGAAGTGATCGCCCGCCAACTGTCCACGCCAGGGCCGGAGCGGATCTGGATCGTCGGCGATGCCTTCCGCGCGGGCATGACCGTGGACGAGGTGTTCCAGATTTCCCAGATCGACCGCTGGTTCCTGGTGCAGATCGAGGACCTGATCAACGACGAAAAGGCGGTGGCCGCCGGTACCTTCAGCGACTTGAGCAAGGCGCGCCTGTACGCCCTCAAGCGCAAAGGGTTCTCCGACGCGCGCCTGGCGCAGCTGCTCGGCGTCAAGGAGCAGGACGTGCGCAGCCAGCGCCGCGAACTGGGCGTTCAGCCGGTGTTCAAGCGCGTTGATACCTGCGCGGCGGAATTCTCCACCGCCACCGCCTACATGTACTCCAGCTATGACGAGGAGTGCGAGGCGAACGTCTCCGACCGGGACAAGATCATGGTGATCGGCGGTGGCCCGAACCGCATCGGCCAGGGCATCGAGTTCGATTACTGTTGCGTGCACGCCGCCTTCGCCATGAAGGACGACGGCTACGAGACCATCATGGTCAACTGCAACCCGGAGACCGTGTCCACGGACTACGACACCTCCGACCGCTTGTATTTCGAGCCGGTGACCCTGGAAGACGTGCTCGCCATCGTCGACAAGGAAAAGCCCAAGGGCGTGATCGTCCAGTACGGCGGTCAGACGCCGCTCAAGCTGGCCCGCGACCTGCAGGCGTTCGGCGTGCCGATCATCGGCACCAGCCCGGACGCCATCGACGAAGCCGAGGACCGCGAGCGCTTCCAGCAGATGGTCAACAAGCTCGGCCTCAAGCAGCCGCCCAACCGCACCGCCCGCTCCCTGGACGAGGGCCTGCGGCTGGCCGCCGAGATCGGCTACCCGCTGGTGGTTCGCCCCTCCTACGTGCTCGGTGGCCGGGCCATGGAGATCGTCTACAACGAGGCGGAGCTGCGCAGCTACATGAACAACGCGGTGAGCGTGTCCAACGACTCACCGGTGCTGCTCGACCGCTTCCTGGACGACGCCATCGAGGTGGACGTGGACGCGGTCTGCGACGGCAAGCAGGTGGTGATCGGCGGCATCATGCAGCACATCGAGCAGGCCGGCGTGCATTCCGGCGACTCCGCTTGCTCCCTGCCGCCGTATTCCCTGGACGCGGCGGTGCAGGACGTGATGCGCGAGCAGGCCGGCGCCATGGCCCTGGAGCTGGGCGTGATCGGCCTGATGAACGTGCAGTTCGCGGTCAAGGGCGATGAAGTCTACGTCCTGGAAGTGAACCCGCGGGCTTCGCGCACGGTCCCTTATGTCTCCAAATGCATCGGCGTGTCCCTGGCCAAGGTGGCGGCCCGCTGCATGGCCGGGGTGTCGCTGGCGGAGCAGGGCTTCACCGAGGAAGTGGCGCCGCGCCATTACTTCGTGAAGGAAGCCGTGTTCCCGTTCGCCAAGTTCCCGAAAGTGGACCCGATCCTGGGGCCGGAAATGAAGTCCACCGGCGAGGTGATGGGCGTTGGCGCCACCTTCGCGGAGGCGTTCGGCAAGGCCTCCCTGGGGGCCGGCGAACGGCTGCCCAAGGGCGGCACCGCCTTCATCTCCGTGCGCGACGCCGACAAGGCGGCCGCCGTGGACGTGGCCAAATCCCTGATCGGCCATGGTTTCGAACTGGTGGCCACGCGCGGCACCGCCGCTCACCTGGCGGAGGCCGGACTCACGGTGAAACCGGTGAACAAGGTGCTGGAAGGACGGCCGCACATCGTCGATATGATCAAGAACGACGGCGTCGACCTGATCGTGAACACCACCGAGGGCAAGCAGGCGATCCGCGATTCCTTCGCCATCCGCCGCTCCGCCCTGCAGCACAAGGTGTTCTACACCACCACCATCACCGCGGCCTACGCGGTCTGCCAGGCAATGGCCATCAGCGGTGAGCCGCAGGTGCGTCGTCTGCAGGACCTGCACGCCGATATGCACTGACCGTTGCCGTCCCGAGGGCCGTTTCCTTCGGGGCGGCCCCAAGGACGACAAAAGAGGTTAATCCTATGCAACGCTTTCCCATGACGGTGGCCGGCGCCGACGCGCTTCGCCGCGAGCTGGAGCGGCTCAAGAAGGAAGACCGGCCGCGCATCTCCGCGGCCATCGCCGAGGCCCGTGAACACGGTGATCTGAAGGAAAACGCCGAGTACCACGCCGCCCGCGAACAGCAGGGCTTCTGTGAAGGCCGGATCCAGGACATCGAGAGCAAGCTCTCCAATGCCCAGATCATCGATATCACCAGCATCCAGAACACCGGCAAGGTGATTTTCGGTGTCACCATCACCATCGTCGACGTGGACACCGACGAGGAGAAGGTCTACCAGATCGTCGGTGACGACGAGGCCGACATCAAGAACGGCAAGTTGAGCGTCAATTCACCCATCGCCCGGGGCCTGATCGGCCGCGAGGAAGGCGATGTGGTGCAGATCGAGACCCCGGGCGGGGTCAAGGAATACGAAGTGGACAAGGTGGAGCACATCTGAGGCGGATCGCCGCCCGGCCGCGCTGGCGGCTCGGGCCGCGATGCCCGGTTCACTGATCCTGGAAGCGCAGAATGTTGGACAGCTTCGGGTTGGGCTCCGCGGCGGCGCGGTAGAGCAGGGCGATGTTGCCCACGCGCTGCACCTGTTCGGCGCCGCTGTGCTCGCACATCGCCTCGATCATGCGGGCGCGCTCGTCCCGGGTCGGGGCGTTGACCTTCACCTTGATCAGCTCGTGGTCTTCCAGGCGCGCCGCCAGCTCTTCCAGGAAGGCGTCGCTGAGGCCCTTGTCGCCGGACAGCAACACCGGCTTAAGGTGGTGGCCGATACGGCGCAGGCGTTTCTTGTCCAGCGGGCTCAGGGGCATGATCTTCTCCAAAAACGGGGGCGCCATTCTAGACCCCGAAATCCACCGATGCGAGAGGCGTTGAACCATGGCCCGATCAAAAAGCAGCCAGCGCTGGCTCCGGGAGCACTTCGACGACCAGTGGGTGGCGAAGGCCCAGGCCGAGGGCTACCGCTCCCGGGCCAGTTTCAAGCTGCTGGAGATCCACGAGAAGGACAAGCTGTTCCGGCCCGGCATGCGGGTGCTGGACCTGGGCGCCGCGCCGGGCGGCTGGTCCCAGGTGGCGGCCCGGATGGTGGGTTCACGGGGTACTGTCGTGGCCAGCGATATTCTCGCCATGGACGCCATCCCGGATGTTTCCTTCGTGCAGGGAGACTTTCGGGAGCAGGATGTATACGAGCAAATCATTGCACTTCTTGGGGAGCGGAAAGTCGACCTTGTAATGTCCGACATGGCCCCCAATATGAGTGGGAACAAGGCCGTGGATCTGCCCCGCGCCATGTATCTGGCTGAACTGGCGCTGGATATGGCGGTCAATGTGCTGCAACCGCGCGGGATGTTCCTGGTCAAGGTGTTCCAGGGCGAGGGGTTCGACGAGTACCGCCGTTCCCTGCAAGGCGCCTTCCAAAGGGTGGTCAGCCGCAAACCGGCGGCCAGCCGGCCGCGCTCTACCGAGGTGTACCAATTGGGGTCCAACCTGAAGTAGTGTAGAGTTGAAAGTCTGTCAGTACGCGCTATCGCGCTCAGTAAGTCGAGGTCTCCCTTGAACGACATGACCAAGAATATCGTGCTGTGGCTGGTGATCGCCGGGGTGCTCTACGTTGTCGCCTCCAGCATCAACCCGCAGCCCTCCCAGCAAATGCTGAATTACTCCTCGTTCATTCATAACGTGGAGAGCGGCAATGTGGATCAGGTCACCATCGGCGGTAGCCGTATCTCCGGTGAGATGAAGGACGGTACCCGCTTCGAGACCGTCAAGCCGCAGGCCATGGACACCAATCTGATGCCCACCCTGATCCAGAACGACGTGCAGGTCACCGGCAAGGAACCGGAGCGTCAGGGCTTCCTGACCCAGCTGTTCCTGTCCGTGCTGCCGATTCTGCTGATCCTGGCCATCTTCATCTTCTTCATGCGCCAGATGCAGGGCGGCGGCAAGGGCGGCTCCGGGCCCATGACGTTCGGCAAGTCCAAGGCCCGCCTGATGGGCGAGGACCAGATCAAGACCACCTTCGCCGACGTGGCGGGCGTGGAGGAATCCAAGGAAGAAGTGCAGGAGCTGGTGGAGTTTCTGCGCGATCCGGCCAAATTCCAGCGCCTGGGCGGCAAGATTCCGCGCGGCGTGCTGATGGTGGGCTCCCCGGGTACCGGTAAAACCCTGCTCGCCAAGGCCATCGCCGGCGAGGCCAAGGTGCCGTTCTTCAGCATTTCCGGCTCCGATTTCGTGGAAATGTTCGTGGGCGTGGGCGCGTCCCGGGTCCGCGACATGTTCGATCAGGCCAAAAAGCACGCGCCGTGCATCATCTTCATCGACGAGATCGACGCCGTGGGCCGCTCCCGGGGCGCCGGCGTGGGCGGTGGCCACGATGAGCGCGAGCAGACCCTCAACCAGCTGCTGGTGGAGATGGACGGCTTCGACGCCAACGACGGCATCATCGTGATCGCCGCCACCAACCGGCCGGACGTGCTTGACCCGGCGCTGCTGCGCCCGGGCCGCTTCGACCGCCAGGTGACCGTGCCGCTGCCCGATGTGCGCGGTCGCGAGCACGTGCTCAAGGTGCACATGCGTCCGGTGCCGGTGGGCGAGGACGTGGACCCCAGCGTGATCGCCCGTGGTACCCCGGGCTTCTCCGGCGCCGACCTGGCCAACCTGGTCAACGAGGCCGCCCTGTTCGCCGCCCGCGCCAACAAGCGCGTGGTGGGCATGGAGGAGTTCGAGAAAGCCAAGGACAAGATCCTCATGGGCGCCGAACGCCGCTCCATGGTGATGAGCGAGAAAGAGAAGCTGAACACCGCCTACCACGAATCCGGCCACGCCATCGTCGGCCGGCTGGTGCCGGACCACGACCCGGTCTACAAGGTGAGCATCATTCCCCGTGGCCGGGCCCTGGGCGTGACCATGTACCTCCCCGAGGAGGACAAGTACTCCCAGTCCAAGCGGGCCATCGAATCCTCGATCTGCTCGCTGTACGGCGGCCGCCTGGCCGAGGAGATGACGCTGGGCTTCGACGGGGTCACCACCGGTGCCTCCAACGACATCGAGCGCGCCACCAAGATGGCCCGCGCCATGGTCACCAAGTGGGGCCTGAGCGAGAAGATGGGGCCGCTGGCCTACGAGGAAGACGAAGGCGAAGTGTTCCTCGGCAAGCAGATGTCCCAGCGCAAGCACGTCTCCGAGCAGACCGCCGAGGAGATCGACCGCGAGGTGCGCGCCATCATCGACAGCTGCTACCAGCGGGCCAAGCAGATCCTGGAGGACAACCGGGACAAGCTCGACCTGATGGCCGAGGCGCTGATGCAGTACGAGACCATCGATTCCGATCAGATCGACGACATCATGGCCGGCCACAAGCCGCGCCCGCCCCGTGACTGGCGTGACCAGGGCCCGGGCGGCAGCGGTGCTTCCTCCAAGGGTGACGAAGCCGCCGGCGACGCCAAGCCCGGTGACGACGCCATCGGCGGCCCGGCCAATACGCACTGACGACCCGGCTTCAATGACCACAACCAGCCTGACCTGTGGGGCGCGGACACTGAACCTGTCCGCGCCCCTCGTTATGGGGGTCCTGAACGTGACCCCGGACTCCTTCTCCGACGGCGGCCGCTATACCTCGCGGGACGCCGCCCTGCGCCAGGCGGAACGCCTGCTGGCGGAAGGCGCGGCGATCATCGACGTGGGCGGCGAATCCACCCGCCCGGGCGCCGAACCGGTGCCCGAGCAGGAAGAACTGGATCGCGTGATTCCGGTGGTCGAGGCCCTGACCCGGGAGCTCGACGCCCTGGTGTCGGTGGACACCAGCACCCCGGCGGTGATTCGCGAATCCGCCGGCGCCGGCGCCGGCCTGATCAATGACGTCCGCTCCCTGCGCCGCCCCGGCGCCCTGGAGGCCGCCGCCGCCACCAGCCTGCCGGTGTGCGTGATGCACATGCGGGGCGAGCCGGGCGACATGCAGGACGACCCGCGCTACGACGACGTCACCGCCGAGGTGATCGCCTTCCTGCGCGAGCGGGTGGAGGCCTGCGTGGCCGCCGGCATTCCCCGCCACCAGCTCCTGGTGGACCCGGGCTTTGGCTTCGCCAAGACCCTGGAGCACAATCTGCGTCTGCTGGCGGAGCTGGAGGCGCTGCGCGTCCTGGAGCTGCCCATGCTGGTGGGGCTGTCGCGCAAGGGCATGATCGGCAAGGTGCTGGACCGGCCGGTGGACGAGCGCATGCCCGGCTCCGTGGCGGCGGCGGTGCTGTGCGTGGACCGGGGCGCCAGCATCGTGCGTGCCCATGACGTCAAGGCCACCCTGGACGGCGTGCGTTTCGCCCACGCCGTCAATCACTACAAAAAACGCTGACCGCGCCCCGGACGGCGCGGGCGCCCGGCGTGGAAGACTCCCGGCATAGGAGGCAAGGGATGAGTCGCAAGTATTTTGGTACCGATGGCATTCGCGGCACCGTGGGTGAGCCGCCGATCACGCCGGATTTCGTGCTCAAGCTGGGCTGGGCCGCCGGCCGCGTGCTGGCCGCCCGGGGTAGCAGCAAGATTCTGATCGGCAAGGACACCCGCATTTCCGGCTATATGTTCGAGTCCGCCCTGGAAGCGGGCATTTCCGCCGCCGGCGTGGATGTGCGTTTGCTCGGCCCCATGCCGACGCCGGCCATCGCCTATCTCACGCGCACGCTGCACGCCCAGGCGGGTATCGTGATCTCCGCGTCCCACAACGCCTACACCGACAACGGCATCAAGTTCTTCGGTGACAACGGTCGCAAGCTGAATGACCAGATCGAGGCGGAGATCGAGCGCATGCTCGACGAGCCGATCTCGGTGGTGCCCACCGACCAGCTCGGCAAGGTGCGGCGCATCGACGACGCCCGCGGCCGCTACATTGAGTTCTGCAAGAGCACCGCGCCGGGTCTGAATCTGAATGGCATGAAGATCGTGGTGGACACCGCCAACGGCGCGGCCTACCACATCACCCCGGACGTGCTGGAGGAACTGGGCGCCGAGGTGGTACCCATGGCGAACCGGCCGGACGGGTTCAATATCAACCGCGATTGCGGTTCCACCAAACCGGACGCGCTCTGCCGCCAGGTGGTAGCGGAAGGCGCCGACCTGGGCCTGGCCCTGGATGGCGACGCCGACCGGCTGATCATGGTGGACGACCGGGGTCAGGTGGTGGACGGCGATCAGCTGCTGTATATCATTGCCCGGGACCGGCGCCGTCACGACCGCCTGGACGGTGGCGTGGTGGGCACGCTGATGACCAACCTGGGCCTGGAGCTGGCCCTGCAGGCCCTGGACATTCCCTTCGTCCGGGCCAAGGTGGGCGACCGCTATGTCATGGAGCAGCTGGACGCCCGCGGCTGGCTGCTGGGCGGCGAATCCTCCGGGCACCTGGTGTGCCTGGATCGCACCTCCACCGGCGACGGCACGGTGGCGGCCCTGCAGGTGCTTGACGCCCTGCGGCGCGAGGGTCGGGGCTTGCGCGAGGCGGTGGCCGAGGCGCCGCTGCTGCCGCAAACGCTGATCAACGTGCGCGGCGCCAACCGGGACGGCTACCGGGACGATCCGGGCCTGAGCGCGGCCCTGAACGAAGTGGAAGCGGAGCTGGGGGACAATGGCCGCGTGCTGCTGCGCCCCTCGGGCACCGAGCCCCTGGTGCGGGTGATGGTGGAAGGCAAGGACGCGAACCAGGTGGAGCGGCTGTGCCGGCGCCTGGCGGACGCGGTGGAAACGGCGATCGCCTGAGATCGGTTGAAAGAGGGTAGAGGCATGACAAGAACGCCGCTGGTGGCGGGCAACTGGAAGATGAACGGACGGCTGGCGCTGGTCGACGAACTCGCCGGGGCGCTGCGCGGCGCCATGCCGGAGGGCGTGGAGGCGGCGCTGTGTCCGCCTTATCCCTACCTGCCGGCGCTGGAGAAGGCGCTGGATGGCGCCGGCGTGGTGCTCGGCGCCCAGGATGTGTGCGATCACGAGGACGGCGCTTTCACCGGTGAGGTGTCGGCGGAAATGCTCAAGGAACTGGGCTGCGTCTACGTCATCGTCGGCCACTCCGAACGCCGCGAGCTGTACGGCGAGGACGACGACCGGGTGGCCAGCAAGTTTCTGCGCGCTCAGCAGGCCGGCCTCACGCCGATCCTGTGCGTGGGCGAGACCCTGCGCGAGCGGGAAGCGGAGCAGACCGAGCAGGTGGTGGTGCGGCAACTGATGGCGGTGGTGGAAGCCGCCGGCGTGGAGGCCCTGGCCGGCGCGGTGGTGGCCTATGAGCCGGTCTGGGCGATCGGCACCGGCCTCACCGCCAGCCCGGAACAGGCCCAGGACGTGCACGCCCGGCTGCGCGCCGTGGTGGCCGACCAGGACGCCGGCGTGGCCGCGGGGCTGCGGCTCCTTTACGGCGGCAGTGTAAAGGCGGATAATGCCGCCCCTCTATTCGCCCAGCCGGATATCGACGGTGGTCTGATCGGCGGGGCCTCTTTGAAAGCAGAACAATTTATCGCCATTTGTCGGGCGGCAGGTTGATTTATGGATATTGTGCTTCATGTAGTGCACGTGCTGGCGGCGTTGGGCCTCATCGGCCTGATCCTGATCCAGCACGGCAAGGGCGCCGACGCCGGCGCCTCCTTTGGTGGCGGCGGCTCGCAGACCGTGTTCGGCAGCGCCGGCTCCGCCAACTTCCTGACCCGCTCCACGGCGGTACTGGCGGTGGTGTTCTTCATCACCAGCCTGGGGCTCGCCTGGATGGCGCGCCAGGAAGCCACCGGTGGTGGCAGCATTCTGCCGGCGCTGGAGTCCGTGGACGAGCAGGACGTGCCCGCCGTGGACCAGAGCGGTGGCGAAGTGCCCGCGCCGGAAGCACCGGCGGCCGGCGACGTGCCCGGTGCCGGTGGCGCCAGCAGCGACGTGCCGGCGATGGATTCCGGCGAATCCGAAAAAGAGTCTTTCGATGTGCCGGCGGCTGAGTTAGAATCCCCGGCCCCGGATGAGACGCCGTCTCAGCCGGAGCAGTAAGCGAGTTCTTTGCCGAAGTGGTGGAATTGGTAGACACGCTATCTTGAGGGGGTAGTGACCTTACGGTCGTGCCGGTTCAAGTCCGGCCTTCGGCACCAAATATGGAATAGCTTTGTCTGCCCTTAAGGTTCGGAAAAATAAATACTTTTTTCTCGAACCGGATTGACAAGGCCCGCGCGAATCCTTAGTATTTGCGCTCGATTTCAAGTGCGGGGTGGAGCAGTCTGGTAGCTCGTCGGGCTCATAACCCGAAGGTCGTAGGTTCAAATCCTGCCCCCGCTACCACTTATCGGAGCCGATCCCGGTTCCGTAGAACAAAAAGCCCCTCTATAGGGGCTTTTTGCTATCCACAACCGGGGTCGCTAGTGGGAATGGGCGTTATGCCCATTTTTTGTTTGTGGCGCCGGAAAAGAGGCAAATGTCAAAACGCACTGAACAACTCAAGGAGCTGCTGACTCCGCTGGTCGAGGACCTGGGTTATACGCTCTGGGGCGTGCAATACCTCCAGGGTCGCGGTGCCGTATTGCGTCTTTTTATCGACCACGAAGAAGGTATCACCGTTGACGATTGCGCGCGGGTGAGCCAAGAGGTCAGCGGCCTGCTGGACGTGGAAGATCCGATTCCCGGTGAATACAACCTGGAAATTTCTTCCCCGGGCCTGGACCGCCCCATCTTTGAACTTTCCCAATTCGACCGTTACCTGGGCGAGGACGTGCAGCTCAAGCTGCTGGCCCCGGTGGCGGGCAAGCGTAAAATGACGGCGACCCTGGTTGCCGTCGATGGCGATACGCTGGTGGTGACGCTTGACGGCGACACCCTGCGTGTTCCCTACAGTCAGGTGGATCGCGCCCGATTGCAGCCCCGCTTCGATTGAGCGCGCCCCGGAGACATAGGTAAAGGCCTGGCCATGAACAAAGAGATCCTGCTGGTAGCGGAAACCGTTTCCAACGAGAAGGGCGTCAGCCGCGATGTGATTTTCGAGGCCATCGAATCGGCCCTGGCGGCGGCGACCAAGAAACGCTTCAAGGAAGAAGACGTGGAAATTCGCGTGCAGATCGACCGCGTCAGCGGCGATTACCGCACCTTCCGCGTCTGGCACGTGGTACCCGACGAAGATCTGTTCGAATTCGGACGTCAACTGACGCTCGATGAAGCCCACGAGCAGGACGAAAGCCTCCAGATCGGCGACACCTACGAAGAGGAAGTCGAATCCGAGGCGTTCGGCCGGATCGCTGCCCAGACCGCCAAGCAGGTGATCGTGCAGAAAGTGCGCGAAGCCGAGCGGCGGCAGATCATCGAGGAATACCGTGATCGCATCGGCGAGCTGATCAGCGGCGTGGTCAAGAAAGCCAGCCGCGATTCCATCGTGCTGGACCTGGGCGCCAACGCCGAGGCGCTGATCACCCGCGAGCACATGATCACCCGCGAGAGCGTGCGCCAGAACGACCGGCTGCGCGCCTACCTGATGGGCGTCAACGAGGAAAACCGGGGCCCGCAGCTGTTCGCCAGCCGTGCCTGCCCGGAGATGCTCATCGAGCTGTTCAAGATCGAGGTGCCCGAGATCGGCGAGGAACTCATCGAGATCAAGGGCGCCGCCCGGGATCCCGGTTCCCGCGCCAAGATCGCGGTGAAGACCAACGATCAGCGCATCGATCCGGTGGGCGCCTGTGTCGGCATGCGCGGCGCGCGTGTGCAGGCGGTGTCCAATGAACTGGCCGGCGAGCGCATCGACATCGTCCTGTGGGACGACAACCCGGCGCAGCTGGTGATCAACGCCATGCAGCCGGCGGAAGTGGCCTCCATCGTCGTCGACGAGGAAAGCCACACCATGGACATCGCGGTGGAAGACGAATCCGCCCTGGCCCAGGCCATCGGCCGCAGCGGCCAGAACATCCGCCTCGCTTCCGAGCTGACCGGCTGGGAACTGAACGTGATGACCATCGACGAGGCGGAGAACAAGCAGCAGCAGGAAGCCGAACAGGCTCTGGAAACCTTCATGGAATTCCTCGACGTGGACGAGGACGTGGCCGCCGTGCTGGTGGAGGAAGGTTTCTCCACCCTCGAGGAAGTGGCCTACGTGCCCACCGAGGAGATGCTCGCCATCGAGGGGTTCGACGAGGACATCGTCGAAGCGCTGCGCCAGCGCGCCAAGGACGCGCTGTTGACCCGGGCCCTGGTGTCCGAGGAGAAATTCGAACAGGCCGAACCCGCCGACGATCTGCTGAACATGGACGGCATGGACCGGGACCTGGCGGTGGAAATGGCCTCCAAAGGCATCGTCACCATGGAAGACCTTGCCGAACAAGCGGTGGATGACCTGCTCGACATCGAAGGGATGGACGAAGAGCGCGCGGCCCAGTTGATCATGACCGCACGCGCCCCCTGGTTCGAAGGTGAGGAAGCCGGCGAGTAACCTCCGTCGGAGAAAGCAGGGCGCCACCAAGAAGCGGACAGGAGAGTGTTGCTGACATGGCAGAAACGACCGTAAAAAAACTGGCCGACGTGGTTGGCATTCCGGTGGATACGCTGCTCACGCAGATGAAGGAAGCCGGGCTGCCGCACACCGATGCCGGTGAAGAGGTCTCCGATGAACAGAAGCAGCAGCTGCTCGCGCATCTGCGCAAGTCCCATGGTGCCCAGTCGTCGGAGCCCAGCAAGATCACCCTGAAGCGCCGCTCCACGAGCACCATCAAGACCACCGGCGCGGCCGGCAAGGCCAAGACCGTGAACGTGGAAGTGCGCAAGAAACGCACCTACGTGAAGCGCGCGGCGATCGAGGAAGAAGAGCGGCTGGAAGCCGAGCGCAAGGCGGCCGAGGAAGAAGCGGCGCGTCTGGCCGAGGAAGAAGCGAAGCGTAAGGCCGAGGAAGAAGAGGCCAAGCGCAAGGCGGAGGAAGAAGAAGCCCTGCGCCGCGAACAGGAGGCCAAGGCCCGCGCCGAGAAGGAGCGCGCCGCCGAGGAAGAGAAGGCCTCCCAGGAAAAATCCAAGCGCGCCAGCGTGCCGAAGACCGCCAAGAAGGCGCAGAAGGAAGAAACCGAGGAAGAACGCAAGCAGCGCGAGGCCGAGGAGCGCAAGCAGCGCGAGGCGGACGAGACGCGCCGCAAGCAGGAAGCCGAGCAACGCCAGAAGGCCGAGGAAGAGGCCGCCCGGCGCACCGCCGAGGAAGCCAAGCGCATCGCCGAGGAACTGGAGAAGCGCGGCGGCGAGCAGGAACAGGAAAAGAGCGACGAGGAAGAAGAGAAAGGCTCGTCCATTGTTCGCGATGCCGTGGAAGCCGGCTACCGTACCGAGGAGCGGCAATCCCGCCGTCGGCGCCGTAAGCCCCGTGGTGGGGGCGTGGCCCACGGCCAGATGCGCAGCTCCATGAACAAACAGCACGGGTTCAAGAGCCCCACGGAGAAAATGGTATACGACGTCGAGATTCCCGAGACCATCACCGTGGCCGAGCTGGCTCAGCGCATGAACATCAAGGCCAAGGAGCTCATCAAGGCAATGATGAAGATGGGCGAAATGGCCACCGTGAACCAGTACATCGACCAGGAAACGGCGGTGCTGCTCACCGAGGAAATGGGCCACACGCCCAAGCCGGTGAAAGGCGAGGAAGAAGCCCTTGAGGACGATCTGGCCAACCTGGCGGACTACAGCGGCGTGGACGAAGTGCCGCGCGCGCCGGTAGTGACCATCATGGGCCACGTGGACCACGGCAAGACCTCGCTGCTGGACCATATCCGCAAGGCCAAGGTGGCCGCCGGCGAGGCCGGGGGCATCACCCAGCACATCGGTGCCTACCATGTGCAGCTTGACAAGGGCATGATCACCTTCCTGGATACCCCGGGCCACGCCGCCTTCACGGCGATGCGCGCGCGCGGTGCCCAGGCCACCGACATCGCCATCATCGTGGTGGCGGCGGACGACGGCGTGATGCCGCAGACCGAGGAGGCGATCAACCACGCCAAGGCGGCCGGCATTCCGCTGATCATCGCGGTCAACAAGATCGACAAGGAAAACGCCGATCCGGACCGGGTCAAGAACGAGCTGGCCGGCAAGGACGTGATCCCCGAGGAGTGGGGCGGCGAGTACCAGTTCGTCAATGTCTCCGCGCACAGCGGCCAGGGCATCGACGACCTGCTCGAGGCGGTGCTGCTGCAGGCGGAACTGCTGGAGCTCAAGGCGCCGGATTCCGGCCCGGCCAGCGGCGTGGTGATCGAATCCCGCGTCGAGAAGGGCCGCGGTACCGTGGCCTCCGTGCTGATCCAGTCCGGTGAACTGAACGTCGGCGACATGCTGCTGGCCGGGGCCCATTACGGCCGCGTCCGGGCGCTGATCGACGAAAACGGCAAGCAGGTCAAGAAAGCCGGCCCCTCCATTCCCGTGGAAGTGCTGGGCCTGGATGGCGCGCCGGAAGCCGGCGAGCAGATCCAGGTGCTGCCCGACGAGAAGAAGGCCCGCGAAGTGGCCGAGTTCCGCCAGGACCGCGACCGCGACGTCAAGCTCAAGCGTCAGCAGGCCTCCAAGCTGGAGAACCTGTTCGAGAACATGGGCAGCGCCGAGGCCAGCCAGGTCAACATCGTGCTCAAGACCGACGTGCGTGGCTCCCTGGAGGCGCTGATCGGCGCCCTCAACGACCTGTCCACCGACGAGGTCAAGGTGAGCCTGGTGTCCGCCGGCGTGGGCGCCATCAACGAGTCCGACGTCAACCTGGCGATGACCAGCGAGGCGGTGCTGCTGGGCTTCAACGTGCGCGCCGACAGCAAGGCCAAGAAGCTGTGCGAGCAGGAAGGCATCGATCTGCGCTACTACAGCGTGATCTACGAGCTGATCGACGACGTCAAACAGGCCATGAGCGGCCTGCTGGCACCGGAGAAACGCGAGGAGATCCTCGGTGTCGCCGAGGTGCGGGACGTGTTCCGCTCCTCCAAGTTCGGCGCCGTGGCCGGCTGCATGGTGGTGGAGGGGACCCTCTACCGGAACCGGCCGATCCGCGTGCTGCGCGACGACGTGGTGGTCTTCGAGGGCGAGCTGGAATCCCTGCGCCGCTTCAAGGACGACGTCCAGGAAGTACGCAGCGGCATCGAGTGTGGTATCGCCGTGAAGAGCTACAACGACGTCAAGGAAGGCGACAAGATCGAAGTGTTCGAAGTGAAGGAGGTGGCGCGCAGCCTGTAGGCGCGCCCAGCCATGAGCCGTCATCGTCGCCCCAGTGGTTTTCAGCGCACCGACCGTGTCGCCGACCAGATCCAGCGCGAGCTGTCCCGGTTGCTCCAGTTCGAGCTCAAGGACCCGCGCGTGGGGCTGGTGACGGTGCAGGACGTGACCGTGGCCCGGGATCTGGCCTTCGCCGACGTGTATTTCACGCTGCTCGGTGAAGGCGAGGACGCCGGCCTGGAGGCGGAGCGGGTGCTGTCCGGCGCCGCCGGCTTCCTGCGCTCGGCCCTGGCCCAGTCGCTCAACCCCCGCACCACGCCGCGTTTGCGGTTTCACTACGACAAGACCCCGGAGCGGGCGTCGGAGCTGTCCAAGCTGATCGACGAAGCCCGCGCCGAGGACCGGGAATTGCGCCCGGACGACGACACCAACACCGATAACGATTGATCACGGAGCAAGAACAGTGGGAAGACGGCGCCGTGGAGGTCGTAATCTCAATGGCATTCTGTTGCTCGATAAGAGCCAGGGCGTAACCAGCAACGGTGCCCTGCAGATGGCCAAGAAAATGTTCGCCGCCGCCAAGGCGGGGCACACCGGGAGCCTGGATCCGCTGGCCACCGGCATGCTGCCGATCTGCTTTGGCGAGGCGACCAAGTTCAGCCAGTTTCTGCTCGACGCGGACAAGCGCTACCGGGTGACCGCCCAACTGGGCGTGAGCACGGAGACCGGCGATGCCGACGGCGAGGTCCGCGAGACCCGGCCGGTGGACGTCACCGAGCCCCGGGTCCTGGAAGCGCTGGACCGTTTCCTCGGCGAGATCGAGCAGGTGCCCAGCATGTACTCGGCGATCAAGCACAACGGCACGCCGCTCTACAAGCTGGCCCGCGAGGGCATCACCGTGGAACGCAAGCCGCGCCGGGTCACCATCCACGAAATCAGCGACGCGCGCCTGGAAGAGGGCGACCGGCTGAGTTTCGACGTGGCCTGCTCCAAGGGCACCTATGTGCGGTCCCTGGTGGAGGATCTGGGCGAGATGCTCGGCTGCGGCGCCCATGTGGCGGCACTGCGCCGGCTGTCCGCCGGGCCCTATCCGGCGGAGCGCATGCTGACCCTGGAGCAACTGGGTGAGATCAAGGCCGCCGGCGGGTTCGAGGCGATCGATGAATTGCTCTTGCCTTTATCCACCAGCGTGGCAGACTGGCCGCGCGTTGCCCTGGGCGAGACCTCGGCGTATTACCTGCGCCAGGGGCAGCCGGTAATGACCAGCGACCGGCCGATGGACGGCTGGGTCAGTATTTATGAAGCTTCCACGGACACCTTCATGGGTGTCGGTGAAGTACTGGAGGACGGGCGGATTGCCCCCCGTCGTCTGGTTTCCTGAGGACGGCGGCTGTAAATATGCACGGCCGGCCGTGACATCAATTGCATATTGGAGCAATGACAATGGCTTTGACCAACGAGCAAAAAGCGCAAATCCTGAAGGACTTCGGCGTTAAGGAAGGCGACACCGGTTCCCCGGAAGTGCAGGTCGCCCTGCTGACCGAGAACATCAACCAGCTGCAAGGTCACTTCAAGGATCACCACAAGGATCACCACAGCCGTCGCGGCCTGATCCGCATGGTCAACCAGCGCCGCAAGCTGCTGGACTACCTGGCCGGCAAGAACCGCGATCGCTACCTGAAGCTGATCGAGCGTCTGGGCCTGCGCCGCTAAGCGAGCCCCGACCCCGGTGACACTGGAAGCTCGGCCCCGTGCCGGGCTTCCTTTGTTTATGGGGGGCGGTTTTCCGCCCGGGAAAAGGCTTCGGTGCCGGCCGGTGCCGGGTTATCATGCCCCGGCATGTAAAGGAAAGCGTAAGCGATAGCGACGAGACGTAACGTCGCGCAGTCGAAGAAAAGAGACGACGAAACGAAGAGAAGCGATATGTTCAATATAGTGCGCAAGGAAATTCAATACGGCGACCACACCGTGGTGCTGGAAACGGGGCGCATCGCCCGCCAGGCCACCGCCGCCGTGATGGTGACCATTGGTGATACCCAGGTACTGGTCACCGTGGTTGGCAAAAAGGAAGCGGACCCGAACAAGCCGTTCTTCCCCCTGACCGTGAACTACCAGGAAAAAACCTACTCCACCGGCCGTATTCCGGGTGGTTTCCTCAAGCGCGAAGGCCGTCCCAGCGAGAAGGAAACCCTGACCTGCCGCCTGATCGACCGGCCCATCCGGCCGCTGTTCCCCAACGGCTTCATGAACGAAGTCCAGGTGGTGGCCACCGTGATGTCCTCGGACAAGAACCAGGACCCGGACATCGCCGCCATGATCGGCACCTCCGCCGCCCTGGCGATCTCCGGCATTCCGTTCAATGGCCCCATCGGCGCCGCCCGGGTGGGCTTCAAGGACGGCTTCTACCTGCTCAACCCGAGCTACTCCGAGCTGGAGGAATCCAACCTGAACCTGGTGGTGGCCGGCACCGAGGCCGCCGTGCTGATGGTGGAATCCGAAGCCGAGGAACTCAGCGAGGACCAGATGCTGGGCGCCGTGCTCTTCGGTCACCAGGAAATGCAGGCGCTGATCCAGGGCATCCAGGCGTTCGCCGCCGAAGTGGGCACCCCCACCTGGGACTGGCAGCCGCCGGCGGAAAACAGCGAACTCAAGAGCGTGATCCAGAGCAAGTACCAGGCGCCGCTGGCCGAGGCCTACACCATCACCGACAAGATGTCCCGCCAGCAGAAAGTGGGCGAGCTGCGTGATGCCTGCGTGGCTGAGTTCGCCACCGAGCAGGAAGGCGCGCCGGAAGCCGGCGAGGTGAAGGATCTGTTCGGCAAGATCGAGAAGAGCGTGGTGCGCCAGGCGGTGGTTTCCGGCAAGCCGCGCATCGACGGCCGTGCCCTCAACGCCGTGCGCCCCATCGACTGCCAGGTGGGCATGCTCAACAAGACCCACGGTTCCGCCCTGTTCACCCGGGGTGAAACCCAGGCCATCGTCACCGCCACCCTGGGCGGCATGCGCGATGCCCAGCTGATCGACGCCCTGGAAGGCGCCCGTCAGGACCACTTCATGCTGCAGTACAACTTCCCCCCGTACTGCGTCGGCGAGACCGGCATGATCGGCTCCCCGAAACGCCGTGAAATCGGCCACGGTCGTCTCGCCCGCCGTGGCGTGGAAGCGGTGGTCCCCAACGAGCAGGACTTCCCCTACACCATTCGCGTGGTGTCCGAGATCACCGAGTCCAACGGCTCCTCCTCCATGGCGTCCGTGTGCGGCACCTCGATGGCGCTGATGGACGCCGGCGTGCCGCTGAGCGCTCCGGTGGCCGGCATCGCCATGGGCCTGGTGAAGGAAGAGGACGGCCGCTACGCGGTACTGTCCGATATCCTCGGCGACGAGGACCACCTCGGCGACATGGACTTCAAGGTGGCCGGCACCGAGCGCGGCGTCACCGCCCTGCAGATGGACATCAAGATCGAGGGCATCACCGAGGAGATCATGGAGAAGGCCCTGGGCCAGGCCCGCGAAGGCCGTCTGCACATTCTCGGCGAGATGGGCAAGGCGATCAGCGAATCGCGCAGCCAGGTGTCCGAGAACGCGCCCACCCTGATCACCCTGAAGATCAACCCGGAGAAGATCCGCGACGTGATCGGCAAGGGCGGCGCCACCATCCGTGCGCTGACCGAGGAAACCAAGTGCACCATCGACATCGAGGACGATGGCAGCGTCAAGATCTACGGTGAAACCCGCGAAGCCGCCGCCGAGGCCCAGCGCCGGGTGGAGGAGATCACCGCCGAGGCCGAGATCGACAAGATCTACGAAGGCAAGGTGATGCGCGTGGTGGACTTCGGCGCCTTCGTGCAGATCATGCCGGGCACCGAGGGCCTGCTGCACATCTCCCAGATCGCCGAGGAGCGCGTGGAGAAGGTCACCGACTACGTCAACGAGGGCGACGTCATCAAGGTGAAAGTCCTGGACGTGGACCAGCGTGGCCGCATCAAGCTGTCCATGAAGGAAGCCAAGGAAGCGTAAACGGCGCTTTCCCGGCGTCCGGCTCCTCGCGAGCCGGAATAAAAAGCCCGGCCCACTTCGGTGGCGCCGGGCTTTTTTGTGGCTCATCGCAGCAGCACCGCGGGCCAAAAACATAAAGCAAGTTGCCTTAATGGGTTCCATATAATAAGCTTGCTTACTATAAGTTGCCTTATGAATGGGTCTCCCATGAACAAAGACACCACCGTGGGCCTTGGCCTGCACGATGTAGCGCGCATGCTGCGCCGGGAATTCGACCGGCGCGCCCGGGCCCAGGGCCTGACTCGCGCGCGATGGCAGGTGCTGTGGACCCTGAACCATCGGGAAGGCATCCACCAGGCCGCCCTGGCGGAAATCATGGATGTGGCGCCGATCTCCCTGACCCGCCAATTGGAGCGTCTGGAAGAGGAGGGGCTGGTGGAGCGCCGGGTGGATCAGACCGACCGCCGCCGCCGGCGTCTGTACCTCACCGCCGAGGCGGCGCCGGCTCTGGAGCGGCTGCGGGAGCTGGCCATGGAGACTCGCCACCAGGCCCTGGCGGGTATCGAGGCCGACGACATCGACACCCTGACGCGCGTGCTGGGCCGCATGCGCGCGAATCTCTGCCAGCGAACCGAAAAAGAGGAATAACGACGTGACCACCACGCAACGCAATCGCCGCCTCGCCATGGGCCTGGGCCTGATCGTCGCCCTGGCCGTGGTGCTCTGGCTGGTGTTCGGCGGCCGCCGCTATGTCGGCACCGAGAACGCCTACGTGAAGATCGATATGGTATCGCTGACCGCCGACGTGAGCGGGCCCCTGGTCAGCGTCAACGTGGATCGCAACCAGGCGGTCACGAAAGGGCTGGTGCTCGCCGAGGTGGATCCGGAACCGTATCGGATCGCCCTGGAGGAAGCCCGCGCCGATCAACAGGCGGTGCGCAATCGGATTCTCTCCGAGCGCGCCGATTACGCCCGCCTGGAAGCCCAGCAAAGCCAGGCGCGCCGTGATCTGGCCTACTACCAGCGCGAGATGGACCGGTTCCAGGGCCTGGACCGGGTGGCGGTGTCCAAGTCGCAGCTGGACGGCGCCGAGCAGAAACGGGATCAGGCCCGTTCCCAGCGGGACGTGATCGGCCAGGAGCTGGCCAGCCTCAAGGCGCGGCTGGGCGGCGGCCCGGGCGTGCCGGTGGAAGAGCACCCGGACTATCAGGCGGCCACCGCCAAGCTGGAGAAGGCCCGCTACGACCTGGCGCACACCCGCATCGTGGCGCCGGCGGATGGCGTCGTCGGCGGCTCCACGCCGATGCAGGGCGAGCGGGTCAACGCCGGCGTGCCGGTATTCACCCTGGCCAAGAACCACTCCGCCTGGGTGGAAGCCAATCTCAAGGAAACCCAGCTCACCAATGTGCGCGAGGGGCAGGAGGTCGAGGTGGAGGTGGACACCTATCCCGGCGTCACCTGGAAGGCCACGGTGCAGAGCCTGAGCCCGGCCACCGGTTCCGAATACGCCCTGATCCCGCCCCAGAACGCCAGCGGCAACTGGGTGAAGGTGGTGCAGCGGGTGCCGGTGAAGCTCCACCTCACCGATGTGGACGGCAAGCCGCCGCTGCGCGCCGGCATGAGCGCCGAGATTTCCATCGATACCGGGGCGTCGCTGTTCGGTGACGGCCAGGAACAACCGGCCAGGACCGCCGATGCCACGCATTAACGACCAGCGCCTGGTCACGGCCAGCATCATGCTGGCCACGATCATGCAGGTGCTGGATACCACCATCGCCAACGTGGCCCTGCCGCACATGCAGGGCAGCCTGTCGGCGAGCACCGATCAGATCACCTGGGTGTTGACCTCCTACATCGTGTCGGCGGCGATCATGACGCCGGCGGTGGGGTTTTTCGCCGGGCGCATGGGCCGGCGCCGTCTGTTCCTGTGGTCGGTGGCCGGGTTCACGGTGGCGTCCGGTCTGTGCGGCCTGTCCGCCAACCTGGACCAGATGGTCATGTTCCGCATCCTGCAGGGTGTTTTCGGCGCCGCTCTGGTGCCGCTGTCCCAATCGGTGCTGTTGGACGCCTACCCGGTGGAAAAGCACGGCCAGGCCATGGCGATCTGGGGCATGGGCGTGATGGTGGGGCCGATTCTGGGGCCCACCCTGGGTGGCTGGCTCACCGAGTGGTACAGCTGGCGCTGGGTGTTCTACATCAATCTGCCGTTCGGGCTGCTGGCGTTCGCGGGTATCTGGCTGAGCGTGGCGGAGACGGAAACCCGCAAAATACGCTTCGACTTGATGGGCTTCGCCTATCTGGGCCTGGCCATCGGCGCCTTCCAGTTGATGCTCGACCGGGGTGAGCAGGAGAAATGGTTCGAGAGTTTCGAGATCCAGATCGAGGCCCTGCTGGCGGCGCTGGGTTTCTATCTGTTCCTGGTCCACTCGCTGACCAAGAAGGACCCGTTCATCAATCTGAGTCTGTTCAAGGACCGCAACTTCGTCACCGGCGTGGTGTTCATCTTCGTGGTGGGCATCATCCTGCTCGCCACCATGGCCCTGCTGCCGCCGTTCCTGCAGCAGTGGAAGGACTACCCGGCGGTGACCACGGGGCTGGTGCTGGCGCCCCGGGGCCTGGGGTCCATGTTCTCGATGATGCTGGTGGGGCGGCTGATGCGAACCCGCCTGGACCCGCGCGTGCTGGTGGTCGCCGGCCTGGTGCTGGTTACCGTGTCGCTGCACGAGATGGCCGGTTTCACCCTGGAGGTGAGCCGCGACACTCTGATCTGGACCGGCGTGCTTCAAGGCCTGGGCCTGGGGCTGGTGTTCGTGCCCGCCAGCGCGCTCACCTACGCCACCCTTAAGCCGGAGCTGCGTACCGAGGGGGCGTCGTTGTTTTCCCTGTCCCGCAACCTGGGCTCCAGCGTGGGCATCTCGATCATGACCGCCATGCTGTCGCGCAATATGTGGATCAATCAGCAGCAGCTGGGTGAGCATGTTCAGTTGGGAGCCTGGATCAGCCAGGGGTTACCGATGAAGGACATGGTCGGCGGGGTGCCGGCCGCGCTCTACCAGACCCTGATGGGGCAGGCGGCGGAGATCAGCTACATGAACGATTTCCGGCTGCTTATGTGGATCAACATGGCGGCGATTCCGCTGGTGTTCCTGCTCAAGCACAGCCGGCCGGCGACTCCGTAGCTTTTGGGGAAGCGGTACGCCGCCCGGTCGCTCCTACGGCAATGCCGCCGATCCGCGAGAACAAAAAAGGGCGCCGTTAAGGCGCCCTTGTTGGTGGTGGCCCGGCCGGCGTTAGTCGCCGTTGCCGTTCTTGCGGGTCTTGATCAGTTCGTCCACCACGCCCGGGTCCGCCAGGGTGGAGGTGTCGCCCAGGGAATCCAGCTCGTCGGCGGCGATCTTGCGCAGGATGCGGCGCATGATCTTGCCGGAGCGGGTCTTGGGCAGGCCCGGCGCGAAGTGGATCAGGTCCGGCTTGGCGATCGGACCGATTTCCTGGGTGACCAGCTCGCGCAGCTCCTTGATCAGGTCCTCGCTGCCCTCGGAACCGCTCATCAACGACACATAGGCGTAGATGCCCTGGCCCTTCACGTCGTGCTGGTAGCCCACCACGGCGGCCTCGGAGATGCTCTTGTGCAGCACCAGGGCGGACTCGATCTCGGCGGTGCCCAGGCGGTGGCCGGACACGTTGAGCACGTCGTCCACGCGGCCGGTGATCCAGTAGTAGCCGTCCTCGTCGCGGCGCGCGCCGTCACCGGTGAAGTAATAGCCCGGGTAGGCACTGAAGTAGGTGTCGATCATGCGCTGGTGGTCGCCGTAGACGGTGCGGATCTGGCTGGGCCAGCTGGCCCTGATCACCAGGTTGCCGGCGTTGGCGCCTTCCAGTTCCTTGCCGTCCGGGTCCATCAGGGCCGGCTGCACGCCGAACATGGGCAGGGTGGCGGAGCCCGGCTTCAGGTCCACGGCACCGGGCAGTGGCGCGATCATGATGGCGCCGGTTTCGGTCTGCCACCAGGTATCGACGATCGGGCAGCGGTTTTCACCCACCACCCGGTAGTACCACTCCCAGGCTTCCGGGTTGATCGGCTCGCCCACGGTGCCCAGCAGCTTGAGGCTGGAGCGGTCGGTCTTGTGCACCGGCGCGTCGCCCTGGCCCATCAGGGCGCGGATGGCGGTGGGCGCGGTGTAGTAGATGTTGACCTTGTGCTTGTCCCCCCCCTGCCAGTGGCGAGAAGCGTCCGGGTAGGTGGGCACGCCCTCGAACATCAGGGTGGTGGCGCCGTTGGCCAGCGGCCCGTAGACGATGTAGCTGTGGCCGGTGATCCAGCCCACGTCGGCGGTGCACCAGTAGATGTCGCCGTCGTGGTAGTCGAACACGTATTTGTGGGTGAGCGCCGCCTGCAGCATGTAGCCGGCGGTGCTGTGCAGCACGCCCTTGGGCTTACCGGTGGAGCCGGAGGTGTAGAGGGTGAATAGCGGGTCCTCGGCTTCCACCCATTCCGGTTCGCACTGGTCGGAGACCTGCTGCACCGCCTCGTGGTACCAGACATCGCGACCGTCGTTCCAGTCCACGTCGTTGCCGGTGCGTTGGACCACCACGCAGGTGTGCACCGGACCGCCGCCGTTCATGGCCTTGTCGGCATTGGCCTTGAGCGGCACGACCTTGCCGCCGCGCACGCCTTCGTCGGCGGTGATCACGGCGCTGGCCTCGGCGTCCTGGATGCGGTCCTTGAGGGCCTCTGGCGAGAAGCCGCCGAATACCACGGAATGGATGGCGCCGATGCGCGCGCAGGCGAGCATGGCGTAGGCCGCCTCGGGGATCATCGGCATGTAGATCACCACCCGGTCGCCTTTCTTGACGCCACGGTCCTTGAGCACGTTGGCCAGCCGCGAAACGTGCTCCAGCAGTTCCTGGTAGGTGATGTGCTTGTCCTGGTCCGGCTCGTCGCCCTCCCAGATGATCGCGGTCTGGTTGGCGCGTTTCGGCAGGTGGCGGTCCACGCAGTTGTGGCAGGCGTTCAGCCTGGCGCCCTGGAACCAGGCCGCGCGGCCTTCCTTGAAATCCCAGTCACTGACGGTGTCCCAGCGGGTCTGCCAGTCGAGGAACTCGTCGGCGCGCTCCGCCCAGAAGGTGTCCGGGTCGCGCACGGATTGCTCGTACCAGCGATCGTAGGTGGCCCGGTCCATCAGGGTCTGGCGCTTGAACGCCTCCGGAACCGGGTGAATCTTCTTCTCTGACATAACTGCCTCCTTCGTACTACCCGCTGGTATTTGTTATTCCCGCGTGACGCGGGAGCCGTATTCGTATGGCGACGCATTATCCCGCCCGACCGGGTCGGACTGAATTCCACCATGGTCTATAAAGATGGCGGCTATACATACTGTAGATCGGATACGAAGGGCCTGCATCCCGGACTACGACTAAAGGGGAATGGCCGGCGCGGGCACGGTGGGTAGGATGGAAGGTTCGCGAAGGGCGCAAAAGAAACGCCGGCGCGAGGGCCGGCGTTCATGAAAAGAGTCAACCGTGAAACGGTCGAGGCGGCGGGCGCCGCGCGGAATCAGGCCACCTGGACCGGAATCGCGTTGCTGGTGCCTTTCACCGCGTTGCCTTCGCCCATGTAAATCAGGCGGGGCTTGTAGTTGATCAGCTCGGAACTGCCGTAGCTGGCGTAGGCGCAGATGATCACCCGGTGACCCGGCTGCGCCTTGTGGGCGGCGGCGCCGTTCACGGAGATGATTTTGGAGCCTTCTTCGCCACGAATGGCGTAGGTTTCGAAGCGCTCGCCGTTATCCAGGTTGTAGATCTGGATCTGCTCGTACTCCAGGATACCGGCCATGTCCATCAACTCGCCGTCGATGGCGCAGGAGCCTTCATACTCGAGTTCCGCGTGGGTCACGCGGGCCTGGTGCAACTTGGCTTTCAGCATGGTGCACTGCATGTCGGGTACCTCTCTGAACAACCCCGGGCGGGCCCGTCGGGCCGGCCTCCGCGAGGGGCCGGCAGTATGCATGAACCCCTGGTCACATACAAGAAAACAGCCTGTTTCCTGACCAGTGGGCGTTGAGTCTATCAGGCCGCCGGCAGCGACAACGTCAGATTGTCGATCAATCTGGGTCGGCCCAGCCGGGCGGCGGCGGCGATCACCAGCTCCCGGTCCTCGGCGGCCGCCGGCGCCAGGGTGGTGGCGTTGGCCACGGTCACGTAATCCACGTCGAAGCCATGTTCCGCCAGGGACACGGCGATGCGTTTCTCCAGGGCCCGGTAGTCCCGCTCGCCCTGTTCCACGGCGCGCCGCGCGTCCTGCAGGTGCTGTTGCAACAGCGGTGCCCGGGCGCGCTCGGTTTCGGTGAGAAAGCCGTTGCGCGAGCTCATCGCCAGGCCATCCGCCTCGCGGGCGGTGGGGGCGCCGATCAGGCGGATCGGAAACAGCAGTTCGGCGGCCATGCGGCGCAGAATCGCCAGCTGCTGGAAGTCCTTCTCGCCGAACACCGCCACGTCCGGCTGCACGATGTTGAACAGCTTGCTGACCACGGTGGCCACGCCGCGGAAATGGCCCGGGCGGTCGGCGCCGCACAGGTAGTCGCCCAGGGCATCCACGTCCACCCAGGTGCGGTTGGCGCCGAGCGGGTACATGGCCTCCACGGTGGGCGCGAACAGCACTTCCACGCCGGCCTCGCGGAGCCGGGCGGCGTCCGCGTCCAGGGTGCGCGGATAGGCGTCGAAGTCCTCGCCGGGGCCGAACTGGGTGGGGTTGACGAAGATCGATACCACCACCCGGTCGCAATGGCGCCGCGCTTCGCGCACCAGACTCAGATGGCCGTCGTGGAGGTTGCCCATGGTGGGCACCAGCCCGATGGTATGACCCGCGTGGCGCCATTGCGCCACGCGCTCGCGTACTTCGGCGACGCCGTGCAGTTGTTCCATGATCAGAAGCAGTGTTCGTCGGCGGGGAAGCGGCCGTCCTGGACGGCCCGGTGGTAGGCGCGGAAGGCGCCGGCCACATCGCCGCCGCCGTCCGGCATGAAATCCTTCACGAAGCGCGCCGGGCGCGGGTTCAGGCCCAGCATGTCGTGCATCACCAGCACCTGGCCGTCGCATTCCGGCGCGGCGCCGATGCCGATCACCGGGGCCGCCACGGCGGCGGTGATCTCCGCGCTCAGGGTGCGCGGCACGCATTCCAGCACGAACAGGGCGGTGCCGGCGCGGTCCAGCTCGCAGGCGGCCTCGAGCAGCTCCCGGGCGCCGTGTTCGTCCTTGCCCTGCACCCGGTAGCCGCCGAAGGCGTTCACCGCCTGCGGCGTCAGGCCCAGGTGGGCGCACACCGGAATACCATTGCGTTTCAATACCTTGACCGCGTCGGCCAGCCAGGCGCCGCCTTCCAGTTTGATCACGTTGGCGCCGGCCTGCATCAGGGCGGTGGCCGCCTCCAGGGTGCGTTCCAGGGTGGCGGCGCCCATGAAGGGCACGTCGGCGATGATCAGGCTGCCCTGGTTGCCCCGGGCCACGCACTCGGTGTGGTAGACCATCTGTTCCAGGGTCACCGGCACGGTGCTGTCGCGGCCCTGGACCACGTTGCCCAGGGAGTCGCCGATCAGCATGGCGTCCACCCCGGCCTCGCTGATCAGGCGCGAGAAGGTGGCGTCATAGGCGGTCAGGACGGAGAATTTCTCGCCGTCCTCCTTGCGTTTCTTGAGGGTGCGGATGGTAACGGGCATGGGAGCTCCCTTGGGACGCTATACCAGCGGGCGGGGGTTAAAATAGTGTCGCCCCGTGCGGATGTCCAGCAACTCGCCCACCAACTGCTCATAGTCCGCCTCGCCATTGACCAGATCGATCTCGGCGGCGTTGACGATCAGCAGCGGCGCGCCGTCATAAAAATGGAAGAAACGGGTGTAGGCGTCGTTGAGGCGCGCCAGGTAGTCCGGGTCGACGCGCTGCTCGAAATCATTGCCCCGTTTCTGTACCCGCTGGCGCAGCACGCCGGTGGGGGCCTGCAGGTAGATCACGAGATCCGGGGCCGGCGCGTCCAGCAGCATGTGCCGGTAGACGTTGTCGTAGAGGGCGAATTCGTCCTCGTCCAGGGTCACCTCGGCGAACAGCCGGTTCTTGTCGATCAGGAAATCCGCCACCTTGGGGCCGGTGAACAGGTCCTGCTGGCGCATCTGGCGGAGCTGGTCGGCGCGCTGGAACAGAAAGAACAGCTCGGTTTGCAGGGCGTAGCGGGCCGGATCCTGGTAGAAGCGGGTCAGAAAGGGGTTGTCCTCGGCCTGTTCGAGCAGGGTGTCGAAGCCGAAGGTGTCCGCCAGCCGGCGAGTGAGCGTGGTCTTGCCCACGCCGATGGGCCCCTCCACGGCGATGAAGCGGGGCAGTTCGCCGCTGGCGCGGAGCCGGTTGATGCGTTCAGTCAGCAAACTGGTCCTCCTCCAGGCGATGCAGCCGGTGCAGGGGCTGATCGGCCACCGATGCCCAATGGTCGGCCACCGGGGTGCCGTCCGGCAAGCGGCAATCCGGCAGGCGGTCCAGCAGCGGGCGCAGCACGAAGGCGCGGCGGGTCATTTCCGGGTGCGGTACCACCAGCCGGGGCAGCCGGATACTGGCCTCGCCCCACAGCAGCATGTCCAGGTCCAGGGTGCGTTCGCCCCAGTGGCGGCGGCGCTCGCGGCCGGCGGCCTGCTCCAGGCCTTGCAGGGCGTCGAGCAGCGCCAGCGGGTCCAGGGTGGTTTCCAGCAGGGCCACGGCGTTGACATAGTCGGGCTGGTCCTGGGGGCCCACCGGGGCGGTGCTGTACAGGTCGGAGTGGCCGCGCAGGCGGGTGTCGGGCAGGCCGGCGAGGGCCTTCAGGGCCGCCGTGACCTGAGCCTCCGGATCGTTCAGGTTGCTGCCCAGGCCGATCACAACCATGGGGTCAATCCTTGTTGCCGCCGGACCGGGGGCGCCGGCGGCGCCGACGGCGGCCGCCGCCACCTCCGCCACCACCGCCTTGATTGGGGCCCAGCGCCTGGACCATGTCGTAGCGCTCCTGCTCGTCGAGCTGTTGGTAACGGGTCCACCAGGCGCCCAGGCCGGGTTTGATCTCGCCGGCGTCCTCGCGCAGCAGCAGGAAGTCATAGGCGGCACGGAAGCGCGGATGCTGGATCAGGGTTTCCGCGCGCTTGCCACCGCGCCGTGGCAGGCGTTGCTGCAGATCCCACATTTCCCGCATCACCGTGGAGAAGCGGCGCGGCACGGCGGTGTGATCCACCTGTTGGGCGAGCGCCCAGCCGGCGGCCTTGTGCAGGGCCGGCGCCGGCGGCATGCCGTCGCCGCGCAACTTGTCGAAGCGGGCCACCACCACCGGCCACAGCAACACCGCCAGGATAAAGGCCGGGGTCACCGGCTTGTCCTGGGCCAGGCGCCGATCGGTATTGTCCATGGCGGCCAGGATCAGCCGTTCCCAGAGTTCGCCCTGGTCGCCGGTCAGGCATTCCTCGGTTTCCGGGAACAGGAAGGTGAACAGGCCCAGCCGGCGCAGTTCGGTGTAGGAGGCGCGGGCATGGCCGCTGAGAAACAGCTTGAGCACCTCGTCGAACAGGCGCGCCGGCGGCACCTGCAGCAGCAGTTCCGCGAGGCCGGGAATCGGTCCGGCGGTGTCGGCGTCCAGCTCGAAGCCGAGCTTGGCTGCGAAGCGGGCGGCGCGCAGCATGCGCACCGGGTCTTCCCGGTAGCGTTGTTCCGGGTCGCCGATCAGCCGGATCACGCCCCGCTCGATGTCGCGGCGGCTCTGGACGAAGTCGTAGAGCGCGAAATCGGCGATGTTGTAGTAAAGGGCGTTGATGGTGAAGTCGCGGCGCAGGGCGTCTTCCTGGATGCTGCCCCAGACATTGTCACGCAGCACCAGGCCGGTTTCCTCGTGGGCCAGGTGCTGGTCCTCGTCCAGGTCGTCGCGCTGGAAGGCGCGGAAGGTGGACACCTCGATCACCTCGCGGCCAAAGCGCACATGCACGATCTGGAAGCGCCGGCCGATGATGCGGCTGCGCTTGAACAGCCGGTGCACTTCCTCCGGGGTGGCGTCGGTGACCACGTCGAAGTCCTTGGGCTTGCGGCCGCTGAGCAGATCGCGCAGGCAGCCGCCCACCAGGTAGGCCTCGAAACCGGCCTTATGCAGCCCGTAGAGCACATTGAGGGCGGCCCGGGACACGTCCTTGCGCGAAATCGGATGCTGATCGCGGGGGATGACCCGCGCTTCCGGAAGCCGGGGCATGGCGGGGGAACCTTTGCGCAGGAGACGGGTCCAGAGGAGTACAAGCGGTCGAGAGATGCGAGTCCAAAGGAGCGGGAGAAATGCCGCTGGGCGCTCTGAGAATCTGGATGCCATTGAGCAAAAAACGTCCTGACGAGATGAAAGGCGGCATGGTAGCACTTTTTGGCCGCCACCGGTCACGCGATCTGGAGAAAGGGCCCGGTTTCGGGTTACCATTCCGCCCTGGTCCAGAAAGTAAAAAGGGACCACAACCTTGGTCGTGGTCCCCTATGCGCTGATTCTGTTGTTGTTATTGTTTGTGTTGTTTTCTGCCTTGCGCCGTAACCAATTTTCGCTACGGCATTTGCTTCGGGCTCAACGTTTATTCTTCTTCTTTTCTTGTTCTTATTGTGAGCCTTCGCCGCCTTGGTTGTTTTGTTTATCTGGCGTGGGATTCATAGTGCATGGATGGATTTTGCATTGCAACAGGTTGTTAAAGCCTTATAAAACAACCACTTACGGAAATTTTGAAAAATGGGGTGGTGGCGAGGGGCGCGTGGGGTAACGCACCTGTTACCGCGCTGTGTAGTAAGGTAACACTTCTGGGTGGCCCGGCCGTGGCCGGCGCCGGCACCGCCGGAAGCAAGAGCGAAAACCGGGAAATTTTTTTCTTTCCCGGCGTGCCGGCCGGTGAAATCAACGGCGACCACCCCGTTTGGGGCGCTGAATGCCCAGGCGCTGGCGCCGCTCCCACAGGCTTTTGCGGCTGATCCCCAGCTTCTGGGCCAGCTCGGTCTCGGTCATGTTGTCCTGGTTCTCCATCACGAAGCGGGTGAAATAGTCCTCCAGTGACAGGTCCTCGGATGGGTCCAGGCTGGCGCGGCTGAGCCGCTGGGGCGTGCGGTTGGGGTTGAGCCCCAGTTGCGCCGGGCCGATGCCGTCTTCCTCGGTGAGAATCACCGCCCGCTCGATCACGTTCTCCAGCTCGCGCACGTTGCCCGGCCAGGCATAACGTTGCATGGCGGAAAGCGCTTCCTCGGTGAAGTACAGCTCGCCGCGGCGCATCTTCTCGCGGCTGCGCTCCAGCAGCGTCTTGGCCAGTTCCTCGATGTCCTCCTCGCGCTCGCGCAGCGGCGGCAGCTCCAGTTCCATGACATTGAGCCGGTAATAGAGGTCGTGGCGGAAGCCGCCGTCGCTGACCCGCGCCGGCAGGTCCACCTGGCTGCTGGCGATCACCCGCACGTCCACCCGTCGCGGTGAAAGGGAATCCTGGCGGTGAATCACGCCCTGCTCGAGCAGGGTCAGCAGGCGGCTCTGCACTTCAGGGTCCAGTTCCCCCACCTCGTCGAGAAACAGGGTGCCGCCGTCGGCTTCCTCGATCCGGCCGGGTTGTTCCTCGCTGCCGAACAGCTCCTCCAGCTGCAGGGCCTTGGGCAGGGCGGCGCAATGCACCGTGACCAGGGGCGCCGAGGCCCGGTCGCTGTGTTCGTGCAGGGCGCGGGCGGTGAGTTCCTTGCCGGTGCCCGCCTCGCCGAGGATCAGCACCGGCGTCTCGGTGGGGCCGACCCGGCTGATGCGGTGCTTGAGGTCGCGCATGGCGTCGCATTCGCCGATCATCGAGTGCACCGGGTAGGTCCGCTCCAGATCCCGCCGCAGTACCTGGTTGCCCCGGTTGATGCGGCCTTCCTTGAGCACCCGCTCCACCGCCATGAGCATTTCGTCGTGGTCGAACGGCTTGGGAATATAGTCCACGGCGCCTTCGCGCATGGCGTCCACCGCCGAGCGCAGGCTGGCGTAGCTGGTCATGATCAACACCGGCACCGGCCGCGCCACTTCGATCAGGGCGGTGCCCGGTTCGCCGGGCAGCCGCAGGTCGCTGATGATCAGATCGTACTGGGTCAGGCCCTGGTCGTTGGCCTGTTCCACGGATTCCGCCTCCGCCACGGAATGGTCGTGGCGCTCCAGCAGCTTGCGCAGGGCGCCGCGAATGACGGGTTCGTCCTCGACGATCAGGATATGGCTCATGGTGCCGTTCCTTCTTTTAATCCGTGCTTTTTAATCTCCGGACGGCCGGTGGCCGGCGAAAACGGGCAGCTCGATGACGAAGCGCGTGCCGTGTCCGTCGGCGATCGGGCTTTCCACCCGCACCGTGCCACGATGGTCCTCGATAATACTGTAAACCAGCGCCAGGCCCAGACCGGTGCCCCGGCCCGGCGGCTTGCTGGTGACAAAGGGTTCGAACAGGGCGTCGCGCAGTTCCGCGGGCACCCCGTGGCCCTGGTCCTCGACGCGCACGCGCAGGCGCTCGCCGTCGCGCTCGCAGCTGACCACGATGGGCTGGTCGTCGGCGCAGGCGTCGGCGGCGTTGCCGAGCAGGTTCACGAACACCTGTAAAAGCCGTTGCGGATCGCCTTTCACTTCCTGGCCCCGCGGACACAGATTATCAAATCGCTGGCCACGGTGGTCCGGGTCCAGGTGCAGCAAGGCGATGGCTTCCCGCACGGTGTCGGCCAGGTCCACCGGCCCCTGGATGGTATCGCGCACGCCGCCGGAGTGGCTGAAGGTCACCAGGGACTCAACGATGCGGTTGATGCGGCGGGTCTGCTCCACGATCTGGCCGGCGCTTTGCCGCTGCTCCTGCTGGTCGCAATCGCCGTCCAGATTCTGCGCCAGACAGGCGATGGCGGTGACCGGGTTGCCGATCTCGTGGGCCACGCCGGCGGCCAGCCGGCCGATGGAGGCGAGGCGTTCGTTGTGGGCGAGGTGCGATTCCATCTGCCGCAATTCGGTGATGTCCTCGAGCACCAGCACCTGGCCGCCGGCCTGCTCGGTGGGCCCGGGGCTGTGGATCCGCGAGCGGTGCAGGCTCAACCAGCGGGGCAGGCCGTCCACTTCCAGTTGCCGCTGGGGATCGTGTTCCGTCTCGCCGCGGCTGAATTCCGCCAGCAGATCCCCCCAGGGGGCGGGCAGGTGGTCCAGGCGCGAGCCGATGGTGTCCTCGGCGTCGATGCCGGTGAGTGCCTCCACCGCCCGGTTCCAGCCGATGATCTCGCCGTCGGCGCCCAGGGAGATCACGCCCATGGGCAGTTCCAGCAGGGTCTGACGGTGGAAGCGGCGCAGGCTGTCCAATTCCGCCGCCAGGCCGGAGAGGCGGTCCCGGTACTGCTCCAGGCGCGATTCGATGAACTGGATGTCCTCGGATTCGCCCTCCTGGGGGCGGTAGGGCAGGTTGTCGTCCATCAGTTGATGGGCCACGGAAGGCCCGAGCAACCCGGAAAGGTTGGTTTCCAGCTGGTCGCGCAGGCGGCGCAGCGCGTAGGGGCGCGTTTCGCTTTGCTTGAGGCGCAGGTCGCGCAGTGCCATGTCCACCTCGCGGGCGGCGGTCACCGGCCCCAGCGGGCCGCTCAGGGCCTTGATGAAGTCGTCCACGGTTTGCGCGCCCAGGTCCCAGCGGTAGGGCCGGCGCAGGCTGTCCACGGCGCAGGCCTCGGCGGCGGTGCGTTCCGCCCGGGAGGTGGGCGTGATGATGGAGACGATGGCGTAGATCAGGCCGTTGAGGCTCAGTGAGGCGATCGCCACCTGGTTCCAGTGGGCCATGCCCTGCCGTGGCCGCAGCCCCAGGGATTCGGCCAGGCCCGCCAGTTGCCAGTGCGGAAACACCATGGGGATCAGCAGCGCCAGCACCCACACCAGAAAGCCGGCGCCGATGCCGGCGAACAGACCGTTGCGGTTGCCGGAAGGCCAGAACAGGGTGCCGATCAGTCCGGGTACGAACTGCAGCGCCGCCACGAACGACAGCACGCCCAGCTCCACCGAGGAATGCCCGGGGCCGGCCAGCCGGTAGAAGCCGTAGGCCAGGGCCAGGATGGCGCCGATCAGTACCCGGCGGGTCCACAGCAGGTTGCGGTACAGGTCATGGGCGGAGCTGAGCGGGCTGGCGGGCAGCACCAGGTGGTTGAGGCTCATGCCGGACAGCGCCAGGGTGGCGACGATCAGCATGCCGCTGGCGCCGGCGAGGCCGGCCAGGTAACCGAGCACCGCGCCGCCGCCGTTGGCCAGGCCCACCCCCAGGGCGAAGTAGTCCGGTTTGGTGGGGGCGTTGCTGGCCAGCGCCGCCCACAGAATCAGCGGCACGCACAGCGCCATCACCAGGAACAGCAGCGGCAGGCCCCAGCTCGCCGTTACCAGGGCGCGGGGATTCAGGTTCTCGGTGAACGCCATGTGGAACATATGCGGCATCACCACCGCGGACACGAAGAAGGCCATGATCAGGCTGTGCCAGGTGCCGTTCTGCAGCGGGCCGTACAACCGCGACAGCATCTCCGGGTGGGCGTTGAGCCACTGGCCAAGGCCGCCGGGGCCGTCGAACACGCCGAACAGGCCGATCAGCGCCACCGCCACGAACGCCACCACCTTGATCAGGGATTCGGTGGCGATCGCCACCACCAGCCCTTCGTGCCGCTCCCGGGCGGTGGCGTGCCGGGCGCCGAACAGAATCGCGAACAGGGTGATCAGCAGGCAGAACCACAGCGCCACCCAGGCCGGGTCCGGCTCGCCGGTTAGAATCTGGATCGATTCCGCCACCGCTTTGATCTGCATGGACAGCAACGGCAACATGCCGGCCACCATCATCAGGGTGGTCAGGGCGCCGGCCATGCGGCTGCGGTAGCGGAACGCGAACAGGTCCGCCAGGGAGCTAAGCTGATAGGTGGTGGTCAGGCGCAGAATCGGTGCCAGCAGGATCGGCGCCAGCAGGAACACCCCGGAGATGCCCAGGAAGTAGGCCAGGAAGTTGTAGCCGTAGTCGTGGGCGTAGCCCACCGAGCCATAGATGGCCCAGGCGCTGGCGTAGACCCCCAGGGAGAACACGAACACCGCCGGGTGGCGCACCAGGCGGGCGGGAATGCGGCCCTTCTCGGTGACCCAGGCGACCAGGAACAGGAACAGCAGGTAACCGCCGGCGATCAGGATCAGTTCACTAACGCTATAGGTCATCGACGTCCCGGCTCCTGGCGACCCAATAGCTGAGCGCGATCAGGCCCAGCCAGACCAGATACGGGCGATACCAGGCTCGGCCTCCCTCGCTCCACCAGTCGATCAACGCCGGTGACAGCAGGTAGGTGCCCAGAATGAAAATGATCAGCAGGCGGTCGGTATACATGGCGGCTCCCAGACGGCCAGCATATCAATCCCGCGCCGCGCGTAAAAACGCGGGCGGCGGCTGGCGGCGGCCGGTGGGCAGCAACGCCGGGTGCCAATGGGCGCTCGCCCAGGCCAGTTGTTCGTCCACGCCGGCCCGGGCCAGGGCCGGTTCCGGAGCCAGGCCCACGCAGCCCAGGGCGGCGTGCAGATAGGGCGCCGGATAAGCCTCGTCCAGGGCGGCGGCGCCGGCGGATTTGCTCATCTTGCCGCCGGCCGGATCCATGATCACCGGCAGGTGGGCATAGCGCGGCGCCGGCGCGCCCAGGCATTCGAGCACGCGCAGCTGGCGCAGGGTGGAGGCGAGCAGGTCGCTGCCGCGCACCACGTCGGTGATGTCCTGGTCGGCGTCGTCCAGGGCGCAGGCCAGTTGATAGGCGAACAGGCCGTCGCGGCGGCGGATCACGAAGGGCCCGCCTTCCTGCGTCAGGTCCGCGCAGATCCGCCCCTGCAGGCGGTCCTCGAAGCAGCGTTCGCCGTCGGCCACGGTGAGGCGCACGGCGCGGTCCGGCCCCGGGGGGCGGGCCACCGCCGGGCCGGGGTGCACATTGTCCAGCGCCTTGAGCTGCTTGCGCGACAGGGTGCAATAAAAAGCCTGTTTGCCGGCCAGCAGGCGCTCCACCGCGGCGGCATAGGCGTCGGCGCGCCGGCTTTGATACAGCGGCGCGCTGTCCCAGTGCAGGCCGAAGTGGTCAAGCTGGTGGAGGATGGTGTCCACGGCGCCGGGTTGCTGGCGGGGCGGGTCCAGATCGTCCACCCGCAATAACCAATGCCCGCCATGGTGGCGGGCATCCAGCCAGCTCGCCAGCGCCGTGACCAGGGACCCGAAGTGCAACGGGCCCGATGGCGTGGGCGCGAACCGCCCGACGTAGGGCCGCTTCACCCCGCCAGTTGTTTTTCCTTGATTTCCGCCAGTTCCTTGCAGTCAATGCAAAGCTCGGCGGTGGGACGGGCTTCCAGACGGCGAATGCCGATCTCGATCCCGCAGGCCTCGCAGAAGCCGTAGTCGTCCTTGTCGATCTGGTCCAGGGCCTTCTCGATTTTCTTGAGCAGCTTGCGCTCCCGGTCCCGGGTGCGCAGCTCCAGCGCGAATTCCTCTTCCTGGGTGGCCCGGTCCGCCGGGTCCGGCAGGTTGGCCACCTCGTCCTGAAGGTGGTGCATGGTGCGGTCGGCTTCCTCCATCAGTTCCTGGCGCCAGGCCAGAAGAATCTGACGGAAGTGCGCGCGCTGGGCTTCGTTCATGTACTCCTCGCCGTTCTTGGGAACGTACGGCGTAAAACCATGAATGAGCGTATCCGCCTTGGAGGCGGAGGAGGGGGATTTCTTCACCTTGGATGTCACCTGATCAGAAGATGGAGAACGGGACGAAGCCTTTGCCTGGCTTGCGGATGCCGTCCTGGCGGTCCCGGAGGGACGCTGTGCGTTGGGTTTGGCGGCCGCCTTGGCGGCCGGCCGGGCGGCGGGTTTCGCCGCCGGTTGTTTGTTCGCCGCCGTCTTTTTCGGGGCGGCGGCGGTTTTGTTCGGGGTCGAGCGGGCCGGCGTCTTGCCGGCGGCGCTCTTGGCGGCCGGGCGGCTGGCGGCTTTTTTGGCCGCCGGCGTCTTCACGGCGGGCTTCTTCGCGGCGGTTTTACTCGCCGCGGTTTTTTTCACCGCCGGCTTGGTGGCGGCTTTGCGCGCCGGCGCCTTGCGGGCCGTTTTGCCGGCGGTGGCGGCTTTCTTGGCCGCCGCTTTCTTCGGCGCCGTCTTTTTGGCGGCCGCCTTCTTCACCACGGCTTTCTTGGCCGGCTTGGCCGGGGCCTTCTTGGTCGCGGTTTTCTTCGCCACGGCGCTCTTGGTCGCGGCCTTTTTCGTCGCGGCTTTTTTGGTCACGGCTTTCTTCGTTACGGCCTTTTTGGCGACGGCCTTCTTCGCGGCGGCTTTTTTCGCCGTCGCGGTCCTGGCCGCCGTTTTCTTCGCCGGAGTCTTCTTCACCGCCGCTTTGCTGGCGGAGCTTTTCCCTGCGCCGGTCTTACTGGCCGTCTTTTTTTTGCTTTTGCTGCCGGTGGCCATTTTGATCAACTCCCTTAACATAGTCGCGACTCGCTGTCCTGGGCTCCCCCCGGAGGTGAAGGCCGGCCCGACGGTATGCCCGGGCGAGTACCGCCCCGGGACGGACGATAGTGTAAGCTTCGACCTTACCGTTTTATTGCGACGCTTGTCACCATTGGCCGGCGCCGTTCAAAGCGGCCTGATTATAGCCAACCCGGGGCGCTTTCCCAGCCCCGTAAGCGGTCGAAGCGACGAAGGTATATCAGAGCTTTCCCTGCGGAAAAAGAGGTTTTTCTTGAGCGGTATCCAACTCTCCCGGCTTGCCGGGCAAACCCCTCCCTTCCACGTCATGGCGTTGCTCGAACGGGCTCAGGCCTTGCAAGCGGCGGGCCGGGATATTCTGCACCTGGAAGTGGGCGAGCCGGATTTCCCCTGTCCGGCGCCGATCATGGCCGCCGCCGGCGCCGCGCTGGAGCGTGGCGATACCCGCTATACGCCGGCGGCGGGGCTGCCCGCGCTGCGCGAGGCCATCGCCCGGGACTACCGGGAGCGCCTGGGCGCGCCGGTGAGCGCGGAGCAGGTGGTGGTCACGCCGGGGGCGTCCGGCGCCTTGCAGTTGGTGATGACGGCCCTGCTGAATCCGGGGGACGAAGCCTTACTGTGCGACCCCGGTTACCCCTGTAACCGCCAGTTCGTGACCCTGGCCGGTGGTGTGCCCAAGCCATTGCCCCTGGACGTGGCCGACCAGTTCCGGCTCAGCCGGGAGAAACTTGCCCAATACTGGGGCACGGCCACCCGTCTGGCCATGGTGGCCAGCCCGGACAATCCCACCGGCAACCGGGTCGATACCGCCGAGCTCTCGGCCATGGCCGATTGGTGCGCGCAACAGGGCGGCACCCTGGTGGTGGACGAGATCTACCAGGGGTTGTGCTACGGCGCCCCGGCGGACACGGTGCTGCGTCACGGCGACCGGGCCGTGGTGATCAACAGCTTCAGCAAGTATTTCGGCATGACCGGTTGGCGGCTGGGCTGGCTGGTGGCGCCCCGGGAAATGGTGTCGGCGGTGGAGCGCTTGGCGCAGAACTGGTTCCTGGCGCCGGCCACCGTGGCCCAGCACGCGGCCCTGGCGGCCTTCGACGAGGAAACCCTGCTGATCGCCGAGCAGCGCCGGCAGTTGCTGGACCGCCGGCGCACCCTTTTGCTGGAGGCGCTGCCGGCGCTGGGGCTGCCGGTGGTGGGTGGCGCCGAGGGCGCCTTCTACTTGTACCTGGACGTGAGCCGCCACACCGATGACAGCTTCGCCTTCTGCCGGGACCTGCTGGAAAAAGCCGGCGTGGCCCTGACGCCGGGGCTGGATTTCGGCGCAGGCCATGACCCACACCGCTACCTGCGGCTGGCCTACACCTGTGACGAGGACCGGTTGCGCGAAGCACTGCGCCGCCTGGCGGACTACCTGGAGGCGCGGTGAATTTCGATCCCCCTCTGGTTGGCGTTACCCTGCTGCGCCGCTACAAGCGCTTTCTCGCCGACGTGCGCCTGGCCGATGGCGAGGAAATCACCGTGCACTGCCCCAATACCGGCTCCATGAGGTTCTGCGTGCTGCCCGGCGTGGAGCAGGCGGCGCTGATTTCCGACAGCGGCAATCTCAAACGCAAGTACCGGCACACTCTGGAGGCGGTCCAGGTGGCCCATGGCCACTGGGCCGGGGTCAACACCGGCCGCACCAATGCGCTGGTGGCGGAGGCCCTGCGCGCCGGGCGCCTGCCGGGGCTGGACCCGTCCGGTGGGGTGGAACGGGAGGTGACCTTCGGTGACAGCCGCTTCGATCTGGCGCTGGGCGAGCGGGCCGCGCCGCACACCTATATTGAAGTGAAGAACGTGACCCTGGGGCCGGGCCCGGACGATCCGGACCATGGCGTGATCCGCTTTCCCGATTCGGTCACCGAGCGTGGTCAGAAGCACCTGCTGTCACTGATGGACGTGGTTCGCGCCGGCCAGCGGGCGGTGTTGTTTTTCTGCGTGCAGCACAGTGGCGCTCGCGCCGCCGGGCCCGCGGACCATGTCGATGCCCGTTATGGGCGGCTGCTGCGGGACGCCATGGAGGCCGGCGTGGAGGTGCGTGCCTGGCGCACGCGCATGGCGCCGGAGTGCTTCGAGCTGGACGAGGAGGTACCGCTGACCCTGGCGCACCCGGACATCGATATTGAAGGATATCGCGGCTAAAGCCGCTCCTGCCGCGTCGGATTAACCGGGTAGGAGCGGCTTTAGCCGCGATGCCGCTAGCCGTTATCGTTCGAGGTCAGCGTCGCCAGTTCCTGTTGCAGATCGGTGAGGTGCTCCTGCCAGTAGCGGGGCGACTCGAACCAGGGAAAGGCCGGCGGGAACGCCGGGTCGTCCCAGCGCTGCGCCAGCCAGGCGCTGTGCCGCAGCAGGCGCCGGGTGCGTAGCGGTTCGATCAGACGCCGCTGTTCCCAGGGAAAGGGCAGGAAGGTTTCGTAGCCCTCGGCGAGCACTCGCAGTTGCTGGCGGTTCTCTTGCTCGTCGCCGGAGAGCAGCATCCACAGGTCCTGCATGGCCGGGCCGCGCAGGCTGTCGTCCAGATCCACGAAGTGGGGCAGATCGTCGCGCCACAGGATGTTGCCGGTGTGGCAGTCGCCATGCACGTTGATGGCCGGCCAGCCGGCGTCGCCGAGGCGCGCCGTCATGGCTTCGAGCAGGGCGGCGGTGACCTCCCGGTAGGGCGCGGCGAAGTTGGGATCGATGACCCCCTGACCGACGTACTCCGCCGCCGCCCGGCTGTCGCCGACGATGTCCAGCACCGGCCGCGCCTGGAACGGCCGGTCGTTGCCGGCGGCGTGCCAGCGCGCCAGGGTGCGGCCCAGCAGGCGAAGGTGGTTGTCGTTGTCGAGTTCCGGGGCGTGGCCGCCCTGGCGCGGGAACACCGCGAAGCGGAAACCGGCGTGCTGGAACAGGGTCTCGCCGTCGCCGTTGGCCAGCGGCGCCACCACCGGCAGCTCCTGGTCACGCAGGAAGCGGCTGAAGCCATGCTCCTCGCGGATCTGGGCGTCGCTCCAGCGGTTCGGCCGGTAGAATTTGGTGACCACCGGCTCGGCGTCCTCCAGCCCCACCTGATAGACCCGGTTCTCGAAGCTGTTCAGGGCCAGCAGGCGGCCGTCCGTGAAGAAGCCGGCGCCGTCCACCGCGTCCAGGATCACGTCCGGCGTCAAATCGTCGAACGGATGACGGGGGGCGCCGGCGTCGCTCATGCCGGCGCCTCGGCGCGGCCCACCCAGATTTCCTCGCCGCGCACTTCCAGGGGCACGGCGGTGAGGGTGTCGCCGCTGCAGGGGCCGGACAGGCAGTGGCCGTTCTCCGGCTCGAACAGGGCGCCGTGGTTGGCGCACACCAGGAAACGGCCTTCGTCGTCCATGAACTGGTCGGGCATGAAGTTCAGCTCGATGCCCAGGTGCGGGCACCAGTTCAGGTAGGCGTGGAACTGGCCGTCGAATTTAACCACCACCACCGCCTGGTCGCCGACCTGGAATTCCCGGGCGCTTTCGTCGGCCACGTCGTGCACCGAGCACACCGCCTGCAGATCGTCGCCGCTCATTCGCCCAGTACCTGGCGGCGGATTTCCAGGTGTGCCTCGGCGGGCAGACGCGGGCCGAACTCGCGGATCAGCCGGGCGCAGGCGGTGCTCGCCAGACGGCCGGCGGTGGGGAAGTCGTGGCCCTGGGTGAGGGCGTACAGGAAGGCCCCCGCGAACATGTCGCCGGCGCCGTTGGTGTCCACCGGCTTCACCGGTTCCGCTTCCACGTGGTGGGTCTTTTCGCCGTCCCAGAGCAGGGCGCCGCGGGCCCCCAGGGTCATGGCCAGGCCGTTGCAGATCGGTTTGAGGGCTTCCAGGGCCGCTTCCGGGGAATCGGTGCCGGTGAAGCCCAGAGCCTCGGCCTCGTTGCAGAACAACAGATCCACGCCGGTGCCCAGCATTTCCACCAGACCGTCGCGGAACAATTGCACCATGGCCGGGTCGGAAAACGTCAATGAGGTGCGCACGCCGTGCCGTTCCGCCAGCTCACGCAGACGCACGGCGGCGGCGCGGGCGCTGTCGGAACTGACCAGATAGCCTTCCAGGTACACGTAGCGGGAGGCGGCGATGGCATCCTCGTTCAGTTCGCTCTCACCGACGAACTGGGAGATGCCGAGGAAGCTGTTCATGGTGCGTTCCGCGTCCGGAGTGATCATCACCAGGCATTTGCCGGAGGTGCCGGATTCGCGGTCGCCGTCCATGTTGGTGTCGACGCCGGCGGCGTGCAGGGCGTCCACGAAAAAGGTACCGGTGTCGTCATCGGCCACCTTGCAGGCGTAGTAGCCGCGGCCGCCGAAGTACTGAGTGGCCACCACGGTGTTGCAGGCGGAGCCGCCGCAGGTATGGTTGTGCGGATCGGCCTCGCCGGCCAGGGCCTCCAGCAGCTCTTTCTGGCGGGCCTCGTCAACCAGGGTCATCAGCCCCTTGCCCAGGTCCATGCGGGCGAGGAACTCGTCGCTGACCTCGATTTCGGTATCCACCAAGGCGTTGCCGATGGCGTACACGTCGTATCTCTTCTCCATGGGGACTCCGAACACGCTTGCGAAGGGGCCTATTATGGTGACGCCGTCTAACAGTGTAAAACCGGAACGGGGCCCGTAGGCGGCCCACCGGTGTCTCTCTATACTCGCGGCCATGGCGAAGAAAGCGAAAACATCGAAAAAGCGGAAACCCTCCGCGAAGCAGCGGCAGCGCCGCTGGTGGAGCTGGCGGTTCGTCGGCAAGCTGGCCCTGGTGGGGCTGGTGCTGGCGGCCGCCGGGCTGGTGTATCTGGATGCCTATGTGCGTGACCGTTTCGACAGTCACGTCTGGCAGTTGCCGGCGCGGGTTTATGCCCGGCCGGTGGAGCTCTATCCCGGCCGGGTGCTGTCGCGCAACGACATGCTCAAGCTGCTGGAGCTGATGCGCTACCGGCGCGCCGCCGGCGCGCCCACCCCGGGCAGCTATACCACCGACGGCAACACCCTGGTGATCCATACCCGAGGCTTCCGCGACAGCGATGGCGGCGAGCCCTCCGAGCGCCTGCGCGTATCGCTGAGCGGCGGGCGCATCGGTGCCCTGCGCGGCGGTGACGGGGATTCGGTGGCGCGGCTGGAGCCGCTGCAGATCGGCAGCATCCACCCCGGCCACACCGAGGACCGGGTGTTCGTGCCCCTGGACCGGGTGCCGCCCATGCTGGTGCAGATGCTGATCGCCACCGAGGACCGGGATTTCCACGACCACCATGGCATTTCCCCGCGCGGCCTGGCCCGGGCCATGGTCGCCAACGTCAAGGCCGGTGGCCTGGTGCAGGGCGGCAGCACCCTGACCCAGCAACTGGTGAAGAACTTCTGGCTTACCCAGGACCGCACCCTGGCCCGCAAGCTGGTGGAAATGCCCATGGCGGTGTTGCTCGAGCTGCACTACAGCAAGGAGCAGATTCTCGAGGCCTACCTGAACGAGGTGTACCTGGGCCAGGACGGCAACCGCGCCATCCATGGCATGGGTTTGGGCGCCCAGTTTTATTTCGGCCGCCCGCTGGAGGAGCTGGAGCCTCACCAACTGGCCACCCTGGTGGCGCTGCTGAAGGGGCCCAGCTACTACGATCCGCGCCGCAACCCGGAGCGCGCCAAGGCGCGCCGCGACACCGTGCTGCGGGTGGCCCGGGACGAAGGCGCCCTCGACGAGCAGGCCTACCAGCGCTACAAGGAGCGCGACCTGGAGGTGGTGCCCCGGGGCGTGTCGCCGCTGTACGCCTTCCCCGCCTTCATCGATCTGGTGCGCCGTCAGTTGGCCCGGGATTACCCGCCGGAAGTGCTCGGTGAGGACGGCCTGCGCATCCATTCCACCCTGGACGTGCTGGCGCAACTGGCCTCGGAAAGCGCCCTGCGCGATCACCTCAATCGCATCGACGGTTCCGGCGAACGGCTGAACGGCTCGGTGGTGGTGGTGGCGCCGTCGCAGGGCGACGTGCTGGCGTTGGTGAGCAGTCGCAAACCCCGTGATCACGGTTACAACCGGGCGCTGGACGCGGTGCGGCCAATCGGTTCGCTGGTCAAGCCGGCGGTGATGCTGACCGCCCTGAAACAGCCCAAGCAATACAGCCTGGCCACGCCGATACCCGATGAGCCGATCAGCGTGCCCTTGCCCAACGGCACCACCTGGACGCCGCAGAACTTCAGCGGCGAATCCCACGGCCCGATTCCCTTGCTCGACGTTCTGGTGCACTCGCGCAACCAGGCCACGGTGCAACTGGGCATGGAGATGGGGCCGGGCAAGGTGGTCCGGACCCTGGATCAGCTTGGAGTGCAACGCAAGGTGCCGGCGTACCCCAGCATTCTGCTGGGCAGTATCGGCATGACCCCCTTCGAGGTGGCCATGTGGTACCAGCCCCTGGCCACCGGCGGTTTCGCCACGCCGCTGCGTTCCATCACCGATGTGCTCGACAAGGACGGCGAGCCGCTGGCGCGCTACCCGGTGGAAACCCGCGAGGTAATCGATTCCGGCCCGGCCTTCCTGACCCAGTGGGCCATGCAGCAGGTGGTGAACGAGGGCACCGGTCGCGGGGCTCGCAAAGTGTTGCCGCCGGAGCTGCGCGTGGCCGGCAAGACCGGCACCAGCGACGAGTACCGCGATGCCTGGTTCGCCGGTTTCTCCGGCAATCACCTGGCGGTGGTGTGGGTGGGCCGCGACAACAACCGGAACGCCCAGGTTACCGGCGCAACCGGGGCGCTGCCGGTGTGGAGCCACTTGATGTCGTCGCTGCCGCAGACCAGCCTGCCGGAGGCGCCGCCCCCCGGCGTGGAAATGGTGTGGATGGACCCGGCCGGCGACAAGACCAGCGGCGAGGGCTGCGCCGGCGCCCGCCGTTATCCGATGCTGGAAGCCTCGATTCCGGAAAAGAGCGACGGTTGCGGCACGGTGCGCAAGGCCGGCAAGGGCGTGGTGGACTGGTTCAAGGGGTTGTTCAACTGACCGCCGGGGTGGGGCCATGCCGGGAGCATCGCGACTGAAGTCGCTCCTACAACGGTGATCGTAGGAGCGGCTTCAGCCGCGATGCTGTTGGCGGGCCGCCTGTTTTTCGAATTCCGCGCGGATCGCCTCGGCGCCGTAGGTGCGCTCCAGGCGCTTCACGGTGAAGTGACCCAGGGCCATGTCCTGGTAGAAGTCGGTGAACAGCGCGTTCAGGGTGGCGCCGGTGGCGGCGCCGATGATCGGTACCGCCTGGGCCGCCACCTTGTTGGTGATCACCACGCCGAAGCGCTCCGCCACCCTCTCGATCAAGCGCGCCATCCACTTGCCCGCCTGGCTGGAGGTCATCAGGTTGGCGGTGTGGCCGGCGCCCTGGCGGGCGGCGATCTCCGCCAGTTCCCGGGACAGCTGGTTCATGGCCTGGGTGGCGAAGCCGCGGGCCATGTAATAGCCGGTTTCCGCCGCGTCGTCCTGGTCCGTGGGGCCGCCCATGGCGAACACTTCCAGGCAGGCCGCCTTGGTGTCCACGTCGGAGAGGTCGAAGCCCTCGGCCCGGGCCACGTCCGCCACGGCGCGCATCATCAAGGTGGTGGACACCGGCAATTCCGCGAGCAGGGAGGTCAGGCCGAAAGCGCCACCCACCGCCCCGGACGCCGCCGCGTAGAGTTTGTGCCGGCGGGTTGAGGCGGCGGTGTGGGGCTGGTTGTCCAGGCTCCACAGGGCTGCGTCCACGGCTTTGCCCAGGGCCGTCTCCACGGCGTCGTTGATGCGCTCGGAGGCGGCGGCGGGCAGCCGTTTCACCGCGCCCTCGATGGGCGAGCCGATCAGGTTGGAGAGCCGGGCGGTGACGCTGGGCGCGGTCAGCAGGGCGACGGCCTTTTTCAGCGCCGCGTGGTCCTCGGGATGGTCGCGAATGTCCATGGGATGTCCGGTGTGCTGGTCGGGTCACAACTGTAGCCGTGGCCAACGGCGAGGAAAAGCGGGAGAATCCGCCCATTCCCAGCGATCGCAAAACGAGGACTGCAACGATGCTGCACGGACCGGTTCGATTGATTCTCCTGGCGGCGCTGCTGGCGTCCGGCTGTTCGGTGATGCCGCCGGCGGAGGACGCCCAGACGCCGGTGACCGCCGATACGGAACTGGCTGGCTCGCCGGCGATGTCGCTGCTGGAGCGCGCCGGCCAGGCCCGCGACCAGGGGCGCATGGCCGCTGCCGGCCGTTACCTGGAGCGGGCCCTGACCATGGCCCCCAACTCATCCTGGCTGTACCGGGAACTGGCCCTGCTGCGCCTGGAGGAGGGCGATCCCGGCGCCGCCGAGGGGCTGGCCCGGCGCGCCCTGCGCCTGGCCCCGGACAATGACGATTACCGCGCCGATCTCTGGGAACTGGTGGCCGCCGCCCGCGCCGAACAGGGCGACCCTGAAGGCGCCGACGCGGCCCGTGATCGGGCGGAAAGCCTGCGGCGGGAACGGGCGTGACACCGGCGGTCAAGGCGGCGGAAAAGGCCGGCGTCGATTTCCAGCTGCACGCCTATGAGCACGATCCCCAGGCCGAGAGCTATGGCCGGGAGGCGGCGGAGTGCCTGGGGCTGGCCCCGGAGCGAGTGTTCAAGACGCTGCTGGCGGAGGTGGACGGCAAGGTCCAGGTGGCCATGGTGCCGGTGGATCACAGCCTGGATCTCAAGGCTCTGGCGCGCGCGGCCGGCGGCAAGAAGGCGGCCATGGTGGACGGCCCCCGGGCGGAGCGCCTCACCGGTTACGTGCTGGGCGGGATCAGCCCGCTGGGGCAGAAAAAAGGTTCATCGCGCTTTGGCGGGAAGTCTCGCTCCAGCCGGAGCGCGACTCAGGGCGCGACGCCCTTCCGGGAACGCCGCAAGTACGTCCCTGTA
>MDTD01059190.1_pt1 | contig 63620 bp, 59 predicted proteins | sample 811221 | NCBI WGS metagenome assembly MDTD01 (sample SAMN05326646, study PRJNA326480) | marine metagenome | isolation source: seawater | place: Pacific Ocean: South West | collected 2011
GAGCAACAGGGGGCTGCCTATGGGGGAGCGACCCCCTGCTGACTCCGCGGTTGGGGTTCACCCGGGCCCGAGGGCCCGGGTGTTCCCGGGTAGATGATTCCGGCGCTACTTGTCCGCCTTCATCATTTGACGATCACTCCAAAGTCTCCCTTGGGTTTCCGCGTACGATTTCGGTCAATTGGTAATATCCCAATGTTCTTCTTCGTCCGATGCCAGTCCTCCACGGATCTCTCCGCTCTTGTTCCTGATGCGTTTCCTTCCTGTTTTTTACTACAGGTTTTCCACGCACTACGCTTCCAGGATTGTCTCCTCCCCCTTGTTCGTTGCACCTCTGTGGGATAGTTTTCTAGTTCGGTTTGTGTTTTCCCCTCGAAAGGTTCGGTTTTGTTTTCCCTAGTGTCCCCCATGATGAGCTCCCCTTCCTTGCGTCCGATTTGCTTACTCTTGGTTCTCCCACTGCCCTATCACCCACATGTGATAGGGCGTATCCTCAGCGTTTTACTGCTGATTCTACCGCTCCGATCATTTAGATCGGTTATTGTGGCCCGCGGGAGGTGCCGAAGCCCTCCCACACCACTCCACCGGAGCGGCAAGGTCAACAGGGCAGGGGGTAGTCCATAAATCTTTCTCTAATATTGGAGCAGTCCACTGGAAATAGGGGTCTATCAACCTCTATTTCTACTACAGAATCCTAGGGCTGCTTCTCAAATCTTAACATCCTTAATCTTGCTCTGATTTCAGACCTATCTTCTCCATTGATATCCGCGGCCCGAGCTCTACTCTCAACTACTCTTGACTCCAGGAGAATTATTTCCCCGGTAGAGAAGCCTATGGAAATTCTATCGCCTTGTCCGTTGTACGATGTCACTTCGCCCCTGTGTGACCATGTCACATCCAGATTATTCAGCTGAATTATTCCCTTGGTTGGATCAGATTTGGTCATTGTCACCGTCATGGTCTCTGAGCATACTACGAATCTTGCTTCGGCCGGCCTAATTAGAGAATCATCGCTTACATTCAACCCATTATTGCTTTTTGATGACTGACAGAACCATGTCCCATCGTGCCGATAACCAACGCATGTTGCTTCATCCACTATGTTTTGTAAACGCCCCCGACTGTCAATCTCAAATGCAGTTCCTGAAGCCGTCAGGAAGGAAATGCATCCCTTAAAAGACCTGACAGATTCAATAATTGGCAAATCTGGCGTTTCGGTTTTTGGGTCGAGTTTTCCAGTGCCACTACGTATGAAATACACTCCTGGATCTGGCCTCCCAAGACCCAATATGCAATCGGCTCCTGTGCTTTCTATGGACCACGCTTTTGAGGGTAAGTCAAGGCTTTGAATCATCGCTCCATTCTGACTGTCTAACTCTTGTAATTTGCAATCAACATAATGACCAATTTCAATTTCATAGACTGAGGATGTCGCCCATACTGTTTTCTCGTTGGGGGACAGTAGGTCGCACGCTCCATCAAAACTTACTGACCATAGGATGCTGCCCTCCTCCAACGTAAGACAATAGAGATATTTTCCACTAGCAACCATCACTAGATTATTCACAATATGTATGTCAGACACAGAAGGGTCCACTTGTCTCGACCATGATATTCTACCACTAGATATACACCATTTTGATATATTTCCACCCTTATCTCCCGCAATGACCTCATTCTCATTATGCGTAACCGATGTTATCGGTGTCGGAAGTAGCCTGACAAATGATGCTATTTCGTTTAATTGATGGTGGCCTTCCATTTTCATCACATTCTTACAATTTTATTCCATATAGTCTGCTTATCTTGGACGATAGGTATCTTACGAACGGTTCCGGACTTGGTGGTCTACCCGTTGCCTCCTCGATTAGGTCGGCCGGTTCAAGAATGCTCCCTCTATGGTGGATTTTTCTCCTCATCCAAGCCAATAGTGGAGCAAAGTCTCCACTTCGAATTTTCTCGTCGTGGTCGGCTATATCCTCCTTCGCACTATCCAATAACTGCGCTGCGTAGAGGTTTCCCAACGTGTATGTGGGAAAATATCCTATTGCACCCATGCACCAATGAATGTCTTGAAGAATGCCCAATTTTCTGTTGGGTGGCGTAATCCCAAGATACCTTTGATAGTAGTCATCCCACATATCCGGAATTTCGTCTACCTCTACATCTCCCTCGATCATCATTTTCTCTAATTCGTATCGTATCATTATGTGAATATTGTAGGTGGCCTCATCGGACTCAGTTCGAATGTAGCTTGGTTGGATTTTATTCACACTCTTCCAAAGCATCTCTGGGGTGACATCCTCAAGGCTCCCAGGGAAATAATCCTTCCAGAGAGGTAGAACCCATTCGCAAAATGCCAACGAGCGGCCAATTTGGTTTTCCCATAATCTTGACTGACTTTCGTGGACTCCCAAGCCACACGCTTTCCCTGCGGGTTGATAGACCAGAGTCTCTGGCCGCCCTTGTTCGTAAGTCCCATGGCCAGTTTCGTGCATTGATCCGAACAAAGAGCCGAATGGCTCCGACTCATCATACCGAGTAGTCCACCTAACGTCTTGAGGATTTGGACCGCCGCAAAAGGGATGTATTGAGGAGTCTCTCCTACCTGAAGTGAAGTCGAATCCAATGGCCTCTGAAACTTTCTGACTCAGCATTTCCTGAGATTCCACTGGCCATTTTACGCCGTGGACCCAATCATCGGAGGGGGTAATTCCGCTCTCTAGGATCAATCGAACCAATGGCGAGACGCTACTGCGAAGGCCCTGGAACAGGGGGTCAAGCCTTGTCACGGTCAAACCAGTCTCATATTGGTCTAGAAGAGCATTATATGGTGAATCCGTGTATCCAAAATACTCAGCCTTTCTCCTGGTCATGTCTAGGATTTTTGCGAGATCGTCCCGAAAGATGGAGAAGTCGTCTTTCTCTCTTGCTTCCACCCACGTATGGTGTGCTTTCGATTTGAGTCTTGCGAACTCCTCCACGAACTCAGTCGGCAAGCATGTCGCTCTTTCATACATCTTCTTCGAGATTCTGACGTTTGCTGTTTGTATCTCATCCAGATCTTCATTTTCCAATGATGCTATCAATTCTCCAATCCTCGGATTACTAATTTTCTCGTGGACTGTTTTTGATATCCAGGCAAGATGCTCTGCTCTACTGCTGGCCCCATTTTTTGGCATGATGACTTCTTGATCCCATCCCAACAAACTACCTATTTGATTTGCTAAATCGATTTCTCTCAATTCTTCGAGGAGATCTGTGTAATACTGCATGTTGTTTGGCAGAGGTGTAGGCACATAATCGATGGCCTAGGAAGTTCACGATCGGTTGATTCGATCACTTTAGCATCATTCGCAACTCTTCCACAGACCGCATCTCATCGAAGTATATCACCTCTAGTGAGTCATACAACTCATCATCACCCAGTTCTTCAATCATGGGCAAGATTGACTGGTATATCCCGCTGGCGATTTTCTCAGTCTTATACGCTTCCTCGAGCATGATTGAATAATCGTGAGTGTGTACTATTTCCTCCGGGGCTCGCTCAGTGATTGCCTTCCCGTCCAGTTTTACAATAGCCGATCTGACTGTTGATGCATGGGTGATCGACTCGTTAACTTCGTTGGAGAAGTAGACGGATAGGTGGGGTCTGTGAATTCCGGAAACATATGCTGAATAGTGTGCGTACATTGCTATAGCCCTTAATTCCCATGCAAGTGCTTTGTTCAAGGCTGCTGTGATAGATTTGTCTCCCATGACATTACCTGGTTCTCTGTCGTATCTGGGGTTCATGAATCCATTGAATTATTGTTCGAACGCCATTCGCCTCATTCCAACGAAGGGAACCATTGATGTCCATTACAGTCTAGTCAAAATCAATGCCGACCGGGTCCAAGGTCAATGTGGCGGTCGCGGATAGGATTCTGCTACACCTATTGAATCACCACTCTACAGTCGACATGCACACCGTAAATACCGAGATTACTCGCCGTGGCATTGCAACGGCATGTGCTGTTCATCCCCCAAATGTTTCGAGGAGCATCAGAGACCTAGTATCGACGGGAATTGTGGCGCAAAGTACCCGCCAAGTAAGGGGTGAGGCGAGGAGGCAAAGGGTTTGGCATCTCACACCTCTCGGTGTAGAAATGGCAAGTGCAATCAAATCAAGGCTAAGTGAAACAATGGTGCTGTTGAGGGACAAACAGGGTAGAATTCTTGAAATTCCGGCTAGAGAGGCTCCTGATAGGTTAAACGCTGAGCTTAATCTACTATCTGTCTTGATGCATGCTCAACATGAGGGGGCCCTCAATTATGGCGATATTAGGTTTGGACCTATTCAAAACAATAGAAGGCTCCCAGGATCCATAAAAATGATGGCAGGTGCCCATGCAACCTATGATACAGATCCTCCAAAAAGCAGAAAAATTCACGGAAGGAGGGAAGAAAAGAGACGCTTAAATTCGTGGTACTCAGAGACTAAATGCCTTTGCATGATCACCGGGATTGCTGGCTCTGGGAAAACCACTCTAATATCAGACTGGTTTCAAACAAGGAAAAGGGATTTTGAGGGTACCTTGACCATGTATTACCCGTGCCAGACATGGGATACTGCGACAGGATTGGCGACCAGTATAATTCACAGGGTGTTGAGTGAGAGCGGGCGAGATATCGATGATCCATACGACCTGATCTCTACCCTTCCATCCCCAGGAAATAATATGGATCAGGATATATTCAGACGAAGATTGACTGCGACTCTGTTGGACGAAGATGATAAATTTGGGCACAAGAAAAAGATTCTACTAATCCTCGACGATATTCACAACTTGGATGAAAATGGAGTTCGTCTAATCGGAGTATTGACACAGGTTGCAGAGGCTTGCGATTCTAGGATAATTGGCATATCTAGGAGGTCGCCTAAGTTTTATGACAGGAGGGATGTAGTGACTCGTGGAAGAGTTACTGAGATTGCATTGAGTGGACTCACAGAGGATGAGTTGAGTGAGTGGATTCAACACATGGACATTGTCGAGGAAGTGTCTTCTGAAGTACCGCATGAGAGGACTGGTGGTCATCCACTGGCCATCGAGTTATTGGAGATGTATGGTGAGGTAGAACATCCTGATTGGGTCAAGTTCTTGGATTCAGAGATCGTAGAAGTTCTACCTCCGGAAGAAAAATCGTTATTGTTGATACTTGCTAAACAAAAGAGGCCTGTTCCATGGGTTGAATTGGCAAAGTTGGCAGGGGTTTCCGGTGGGCCCCCGAGAAATCTGATTTCCAGGGGACTGATGGTCGAAATCAGAGGTGGAATGTGGTTACACGAGGCTCTCAGGAATCGGCTGAGAATGTATGTAGAGGACCAAGAGGCGAATTGAGTAGCAGAGAATGCTCACGCCATGTGACGATTTAGCCATTCGTCAAAGAATGGCTTTGGTGCTGCACCAGTGTGTTGGTCGACTGGCTTCCCATTGTGGAATAACACAAGATAAGGGATTCCTCTCACGCCATATTGCCCTGGAGTGACAGGATTTACGTCAGTGTTGACCTTTGCTATGGTTATCTCTCGTTCTTCTGCAATCGAGCTCAATACAGGGGAAATCATCTTGCAAGGCCCACACCACGGGGCCCAAAAATCGACTAATACCCATTCAGATTCACCGATCACAGTTTGGAAATCTGAATCGGATGTCTCGACAACTTGTCCCATGTGGTTTGTCAAGATACCCTCATGTATGAATCCTTGCCGAACTCCACGTCAAAGAGAATTAGGCTTTCAATTATAGAAGATTTGACAACTAAGTCAACTACAGGTTCCTTCAGACATGGACATTGCACCCTCAATACTGACTGCTGATTTCACGGAATTAGGACGTGTGTTAGACGATGCCATAGAAGCCGGAATTAATTGGATTCACCTCGATGTAATGGATGGTAATTGGGTCACAAACAAGACAATTACGTTCGGTCCGGCTGTTGTTCGTTCGATTAGAGAAAGAGTTGGTGAGGATGTATTCATCGATTGTCACTTGATGGTAACCAACGCCGAGGAAACTTGGACGCAATACGCTGATGCAGGAGCGAACCTCATCATCGCCCACATAGAGGCGGTAAGAGAACCAAGAAAAATAATTGATGAAATCAAGGGGGCTGGAAAGGCTGTTGGATTCGTATTGAATCCCGATACGGATGAGGATGAGATAATCCCCTATCTAGAGGATCTTGACTTGGTTTTGGTTATGTCAGTTGTGCCGGGTAAAGGGGGGCAATCTTTCATGCCGGAAGTTGAGGGAAAGGTTCGAAAATTTAGGTCCGCGATTGATTCCCAGATTGCCAATGGCGGCAAGAGGACAATGCTAATGATTGATGGGGGGATAAAAGCGCACAATGCAAAAATTGTCTCATCATGGGGAGTGGATGTGGCCGTCGTTGGGAGTGGATTGATCAATGACGAGGGGTCAATATCAGAGAACCACAACAAGATTCTCTCCTCCTTGTGATGCTCTTCATTGATAGGCTTCAAATCTGTTGGCGTATCATTAAGGCCATGGCAGGCGCAGACTGGGTTGGGTCAGAGATCAGAAAATTGGTCCCAGGTGCGATTGTAGAAGTCAGTGACCTACACGGCACAGGTGACCACTTTCACGTTCGGGTGATCTCGGATTCGTTTGATGGCATGCTCCCTCTTGAGAGACAAAGACCCATTCTTGACTTCTTCATGCCCCACATCAAATCCGGAGTTGTCCATGCACTGGATCTTAAGTGTATGACAGAAGAACAGGCAAAATCCGCGGGCAACACTGTATTCGACCCTCATGGCGAGGGCGAAAAACAATTCATGGGCATTCACATCCGAAGACCAAAGGAGAAATAAATATGACAGAATTTAATTGGACGCCGAATGAATTACAGAAGATAGTTGAAGAAAACAGTATTGTTCTTTTCATGAAGGGTACTCCTGAAGCTCCACAATGCGGGTTTAGCAACAGGGCAGCCTCGGTAGTTTCACAACTCGGGGTTCCATTCGCATCCGTCAATGTTCTATCTGATCCCAGAGCGAGGAACGCTCTCAGAGATTGGTCTGGATTCCCCACAATGCCTCAGTTATTCATAGGTGGGAAATTGATTGGAGGTTCGGATATTGCTCTTGAGCTATTTCAGAGTGGAGAACTTCAAACACTTGCAGTAAATGCGACGAACAATGACTGAATATGGCCTAAAGGCAAAACTAACAGCAGAGTTCATCGGTACTTTCTTTCTTTCACTGACAGTCTGTACCGCAGCAGTCCACGGCCTTGCCGGAGGATATGCGCCATTCGCCATTGCTTCTGTCTTGATGGTGATGATATATGCAACAGGATATGTTTCTGGTGCCCATTTCAATCCTGCAGTCACCCTTGCTGTGTGGTTTCGTGGTGCATGTCAAAGAGAGATTGTGCTTCCCTATGTTATGGTTCAAATGATAGCTGGTGTGGTTGGATCGGTCGTATCTGGGGGGTTGCTGGTCACCGATGCGTCTACAGCTGAGCTCGTTGTTGATACGACGCCTGCGTTCTTCTCAGAATTGCTGTTTACTTTCGCACTTGTTTTCGTTATTCTAAATGTGGCCACCAGTGATGCAACATCTGGTAATGGATACTATGGTGCTGCGATCGCTCTTGTAGTGCTTGCAGGGGCGTTGAGCGTTGGAAGTATTTCGGGTGGGTCGTTCAACCCAGCGGTGACTGGCGCCTTGGTAACTGCCGGGGCACTTGGCATGAGTGATGTCTGGATTCATATAGCTCCCCAAGTAATCGGTTCGCTTTCTGCAGTCTACGCATTCAAGCAACTATCACAACAGATTTAATGATACATCCATATCAATTCATTTTCTGAATTCCACCAATTTCTCAAGTTTATTCTACAGGACAAGTGTTTCAAACCCATATCCTGGGGGCGAATGGTGCAACAGGTATACCCAGTGAGGAAATTGATGGGCTTGGCTCTGGCCGGTGCGACGTTAATCTCTTTTGCACCTATGATGTACTCATTGTCGAACACAAACCCGCTGACAGGGGCGTTTTTCAGGATGCTTTATGCATTGCCATTTCTATGGTTTCTAACAGTAATCTGGACCTCAGAAGACAAAAGAGTCGGGCTTGAGAAATGGCTTGCATTCATTGCTGGAATTGTCCTAGCATTTGATTTCATATCATACCATAGCGCGATTGACTGGGTCGGGACAGGAATTGCAACTCTGATCGGAAACTCACAGGTGATCATAGTCACAATTGCAAGCTGGTGGTTATTCGGCGAAAGGCCAAACAAAGCCATACTTTTGGCATTACCAGTGGTAATTCTCGGCCTTTTTTTCATATCAGGACTGGGGGACTCTTCAGCCTATGGGGCCAAGCCGAGATTGGGCGTAATTGCGGGAATTTTTACTGCTATTTTCTATTCCCTGTTTCTAATTCTTTACAGATATTCAAACAGGTCACTTTCACCCGCGACCAGTCTTCAATTAGAGGCCACAGCCGGAGGCACATTGGGCTTGCTTGTTATTGGCCTGCTTCCCCTGCAAGGATTGAACATAGAACCGATTGATTTCCGTCCTAGTTTTCCTTCCCATGTATGGTTGATTCTGCTTGGAATACTATGCCAATCTATTGGATGGGTCGCAATAACCTATTCACTGCCGAGGCTGCCAGCTGCTCATACTTCATTTGCTATTCTTGTGCAGCCTGTTTTGACGATTGTTTGGGGCGTATTGTTATTGGGGGAGGATCCTTCTGTTCAACAAAAAATCGGGATGGGGCTGATTCTAATCGCTGTTATTTGTGTGACAATTATGGGTGCTGTAGAGGCTGACGCCGAGTGAGGAATAGGTGTACAGGGCAGAGACACAAGCGAGGGGATGGGATGCACTCAGCGAGAACCTCAGTTCCCTGTACAGTTAGGTGAAGTACTTCAAACATTGATAACCCTTGTGAAGGATCGGGCTTTTTGAGATCCTCGTAATCATTCGACAGTCAGGACTTCGGCACCGCTCTCACTCATCCAAACAGTGTGTTCAAACTGGGCCACATTGCCTCTATCCACGCATCTCAATGCCGAGTAGGATTCCAGGAATCTTATACTGGTTAGTTTTCTTATGAGGGCGTTCCACTTTTTCCTTATTCCTTCAGGATCCTCTCCAGGGAAGGGCTTCTCAAGTAAGGAATAAGCCCATCTTTCGGCGAAGGGGAGAGTTGAGTACCGCTCTTCGATGTACCTTGCCATTGTTGCACCAAGAGGTTTGAGTTTCTTTTTGGCAACTGCCTTTCGAACGGTTATGTTTCCAGTCACCCTGTGAATGTTAGAGGAAGTGGAGGGTTGTATATCCTCAATTTTTCCGGACTTTCCAGTAGTGTTGAATGGCTCAATGGCGTAGAATGCACCAACTTCAGGGCCTCCCTTGAATGATTGATTTGTTTTTCCGCAATCATAAGAAGGGACTGAAACGCCGGCATGAAGATTCCACTCTTCCAATTTATGCCCACAGAGATTTGTCACAGGCTGAAATCCTGCATCGGTGTGAACTTGGTCTGCGACAGCACCAATTTCTGCCCACGTGCTACCTGGCGTCATAGCCTCTATTTGTGCGTCTCTGGCTTCCTTTGCCGCGCGAATCTGGTCTGTATGGTTCCCTCCACCACCGACCTCTATTGTTAGGGCATTATCTGCCAGTGCACCCTTGATATGTACTCCTACATCCAATTTGACTAGATCTCCTTTCTCGAACACCATTTCTTCTTCCAAGCCTTCAGGCTTTGTGAGAATTGAATTCGTGGTGTAGTGGGCGGCAATGTCATTGACAGATATCGTGACTGGGAAAGCAGGCGTTCCTCCATGTCTTCTGATGAACCTCTCTGCAGAGTCAATCAGATCATCCCAGGATTTGCCCGCGACTATTTCTCCCTTTATTCCTTCAATAGTCCTGCGAGCCACATGCCCAGCGTCTTTCCAGAATTTTATGTCAGCTTCTTCCACGCTTCAATCACCTTATTCTCAGGGACAATTCCTGTTCTCAATATCTCCGGCCGCCGAGGCCCACTTGGAGTGATCTCAGAGGGATACGATATCAAAGTACTGGGTGCCCCGCCCTTGCAGATCCCATCAATCCAGTGTACACCTGAAGCCAATCCTCCCAATTCCTCTGCCGCCAATTTGCACGATACATGAGGTTCTTTTCCACTTTCATTTGCACTTGTTGCCGACAAGGGGCCTACGAGATCAACTAACTCCCTAGCCAATTGATTTTCGAGTATTCTGATCGCCAGACCATTTTGTCCCAATCGAACATCGGGTTGATTTTTTGGGGGTAAAAGGACTGTGAGAGAGCCTCTTGGAAAATAATTCAAGAACTGTTGTAGATTATCTGGAATGAAAACAAACTTGGATGCCTGTTCAAGCGAGGACACACCCAGCGATACGGGTTTACTAATTGGTCTCTTTTTCACACGAAATAGCAAGTCGAGCGAGTCTTTTTTCGGGAGGCTGCCAATAGCAGGTTGAGTAGAAGTTGGGTAGACGCAGAGTTTGCCTGCTCTGAGCCAATCTGCCTGTTCAAACACTCATTCACCTCAAATGACGCCTTAATGCCGGGGGGAGTGAATTGGAAATTACAACTATGGAACCGATTCTCCTATCGAGGTTTGATTGGTGTGTGTGCCTTTGCCTTATTCTCTGGATTTCATATGCCGCGTGGTACAAATTAAACAATGGAATCAGAAAGAGCAACTTCCCGAGGCTCCTCTTGTCCCACATATCACTAGTCATCTCCGAGCCGTCTTCAGCAACAATGGCAATTGAGAACATCCTCTGACCAAGAGATCTAGAAAAGACGATCCCAGTCGCTCTGAAATACAGCCAGGTAGAAACAGACAGAATTAGAACCATGGCAATCCAGTAATGTACATCAGAGCTAGGGATCAGTCTCATGTTCCATGCATTGAAAATCCGCCCTCTGGTGGCGATGGCCAATATTGCCAGCAAAAGTGTCATGTCAATTATTAGTGCTCCTCCCCTTCTTCCCGCGCCGGCAAGTATCGTACCTTCAGGCATGGGCCAATTTGATTTTTCTTGCTCGGCAAGGGCTTGTTTCGCCAAATTCGTTCCAGAATTATGTATCCTTATAGGACTGGAATGAGGGTCAGACACAACCTTTCGTGGGCGGGGTCTATCTCTGAAGGTTTGGTTCAAACCATGTCTCTATCCGAGGACATGGATGAACAGACATTAAACCATCAATAAGTTCGGTTAGATTCGGTTGAGATGTTCTTTGGGCGGGGTAAGAGGTCTAAAGCAAAGGTCAAATGCCCACTTTGCGAGCAATTGAACGACGAGAGCCTTAGTGACTGTGTCAGGTGTGGCTACAAGTTAGGAAAAGATGGAAGCCAGCAACAGGGAGCCTACGTGGAACAGCAGGCCAATGACATATTTTCAGCCCTCATGGAAGACGAGGAAGAAGAAGACCTAGAGGGTCCCATGGTTGACTGGAGCCAAACCACCTTCACGATGGATGATGTGACAATCGAGGTCTCGCAGTATAATGACGAGGGGGATGTAAGCCTCTCCTCCACTCCTAAATTCGCATCACAGTTTGAGGACATGCCAGAGGACGCAAAGAACATCCTACCCTCAAAGATAGAATCAGAAAAACGTGAAAATAGTGCTACTGATGATGCACAACCCGTCTCAGAGGGGGACGAGGACCTTCTCGTCATTGAATCGAGTGAGGATGACATTGTCCTTGAGGTGGAGGCTGATGAGCCGCTGGATGACGACCTGCCCCTCGCCGAGGTGGAGGCTGATGAGCCGCTGGATGACGACCTGCCCCTCGCCGAGGCCATTGCCGATGAGGACCTGCCCCTCGCCGAGGCCATTGCCGATGAGGACCTGCCCCTCGCCGAGGCCATTGATGAGGTGGATTTCTCGCAGGCTCAATCGGAAAAATTGGAACAAGAGAATGTAAACGATTTTACAGAAATACCCCTCGAGAATGAGCCTGATCCAATACCGAATATGGACGAAGAGGAATTACTTTCTTTGACTAACGCGGAACTAAGATCTATGCTTTCGAGTCTTGGCGCCTCCACTGATGGAAACAAAAAAGAGTTAGTAGAGAGGTTTCTTAGTACAAAATTGCCCCATGAGGGTGGAGCAACTCCTGACATCAATGGAGACCCGGCGATCGAAAGCTTGAATGACATAGTTACTGGGGTTGACTCATCACAGACGCCAGGCGCCTCTGAAACGAGGCCGAGGATCTCGCCCCCCAAAATCCCGGAAATAGATTCGATTCCAAATTCAACAATCGAATCTGAATCCGAAAGTCAAAACGAGTCCATCATGAAGACAGTTGATGGTTTTCTTAATCATGATATTGAACGGGTCAAAAGACCTAGTTATTGGCCTTGGGCACAACAGATGCCCTGGATTGAGAGGGATATAGCTGTTAAACTCAAGCAAGCAATGGGCGAGGCCAAGGAGAAAAGAATGGGTCGCGCCCGGGAATTATTGGACGAAGCTGGACCGCATCTGGGCGAAAGGACGAGGCTATTGTTTCCCGTCTGTCGATTATTGCAGGCGCTAGGAAGGGGCGATGAGGTACCCAAAATAATTGATGGTGCTGAGAAATTGCACCCATCTGACCCTGCTGTGGCCGATGCTCGGTACCGGTTAGGGGTTTGATATGTCTAGAAGGGCTACTGTATCTATCCGCGTTGATGATGGCTTGGTATTGAGGCCTGCTAGTCCATCGGTGCTCACCGAGCTGCAAGAAGCATTTGAGGAGACCTGGCCAGAGGTCAGCAGAGCTATGCCTTGGATTGACATTGAGAGAGATTTGAAACAACAAATTCTATCTTTTTTGGACGAAACTCAAAGATTGGGAAGGTCGGGGCTTCTCCATCACTGGGTGATGATAGACCCAAGATCTGAGCGAATAATGGGGCTAATAGGGTTCGACCGAGTGACTCGCTCAACGAAGAGTGATTGGAATCTAGGATACTGGGTTAGAAGTCTAAACCAGAAATATGGAGTGGCAAAGAGATCAATCCGTGCTGTGCTGGAGTGGCTTGGTCGTGGAAATAGCATTGTAGTTGAATTGAAGGTCGACCCTCACAACCTCCCAGGATTATCCACAGTCAAGCATGCAGTGCGAGAATGGGGTGGCACGAGAGCGCCTGATGGTGACTCTGCAATCACAGTGGCTGGGCTGAGGACAATGCATCATTGTTATCTGATCGAAATTGGGGATAAAGGATCATCAGATATGTCTTATCGACAAGTGCGAGGTTGAAAGGTGGGCCCCATCTCGAAGAAGCGAGGTAGTGTAATGGCACACAGATCAGTGCTACCAGACGAGGACCAATCCGAGACTAATGAATGGCTGCAAGCGCTTCGTGATGTCGTAGGCAACAGTGGAGGCTCAAGGGCACGTCTGCTGTTGCATGAAATACTGGGAGAAGCCGTCGATCTTGATATTCCAATCTCTCCGATATCAAGGACTCCGTACCTAAACACGATACCTACGGAGATGGAAGGAAGATATCCTGGAGATGAGGATCTCGAGGAAGAATTTCAGAACCACGTCTTATGGAATGCAGCGGCCATAGTATCTGATGCCAATCGAAGGGTGGATGGGATAGGTGGTCATATCTCGACATATGCCTCTTCATCAACGTTGTATGAGGTTGGGTTTAATCACGTTTTCAGGGGGAAGGATGAGGGGATAGGGGATGCAATTTACATTCAAGGTCATGGAAGCCCCGGCATTTATGCCAGAGCCTTTCTAGAAGGGAGAATTAGTCGTGAACAACTAAAGAAATTCCGACAGGAAGTTTCAGGAGAAGGGCTTTCATCGTACCCCCATCCTAGGTTGATGCCCGATTTTTGGGAATATCCTACCGTCTCCATGGGGTTGGGGCCATTGGCGGCAGTTCTTCACGCAAGATTCTGGAAATACCTACACAACAGAGGTTTGGCAGATACATCAGAATCCCGAGTGTTCTCGTTCCTTGGTGATGGAGAAATGGATGAGCCGGAGTCCATTGCCTCAATTGCGATAGCTGGTAGGGAAAGATTGGACAATCTGATCGTAGTTGTGAATTGCAATTTGCAAAGGCTAGACGGGCCAGTTCGAGGTAATGCGAAAATAATCCAAGAGTTGGAGGGATTGTATCGTGGGGCTGGTTGGAATGTCATCAAGGTACTTTGGAACCACGCATGGGACAAGATATTGAGGGGAGATAATGCACGTGCCCTTCTAGAGAGGTTAGAAGAGATAAATGACGGTGATTTTCAGAGGATGAGCACCCTTGATCCGCGTACCTTCAGAGAGGAGTTTTTCGGCGCTACGAAAGAACTCGAAGATTTGGGTTCATCATTATCGGATTCCGATATCTCATCTCTTGGAAGAGGTGGGCATGATCGAAAGAAAGTGCTGGCTGCCTACAGGGAAGCAGAGAATTCTGATCGGCCTTCCGTAATATTAGCCCACACTGTGAAAGGATGGGGTATTGAATCATTCCTAGCAAGGAACTCCACACACCAGAAGAAAAAATTGGACAGGAAGTCTTTGATCGATTACAGGGACTACCTCGGGATCGAAATTGACGAAGACCGGGTCGAAGATGACCCATTCGTGGAATTAGAGGAAGGGGCAAAGTCGTTGGAATATTCGAAGAACAGGAGATCGTCCTTGGGTGGACCATTGCCCTTGAGAAAAGTGAATTTTGAGCCCATATCCTTGCCAGATCCAATGGTATTCTCAGAGTTTGACTCTGGTACCCCTGAGAAGCAAAAAGTCTCGACGACCATGGCTTTTGTCAGGATGTTGCGAAATCTCATGAAATCCGAGATTGGGGACCACGTGGTTCCAATAATCCCAGACGAAGGTAGAACTTTCGGAATGGATCCACTTTTTAGCGAGTTTGGCATTTACTCCCAGGTCGGCCAGAAATACACGCCTGTTGACCATAAGATGCTAATGAATTACAAGGAGGCTAGAACAGGTCAAATATTGCAAGAGGGTATCTCTGAGGCTGGTGCTATGGCCACATGGACCGCTGCGGCGACCTCTTATGCCCATGCAGGAGTTGCGACTATACCATTCTACACCTTCTACTCCATGTTCGGATTCCAGCGAATAGCGGATCAAGTGTGGGCTGCTGCTGACTCGCGAGCCAGGGGGTTCCTCATGGGAGCTACAGCAGGACGGACTACCTTGAATGGTGAGGGCTTGCAACATCAAGACGGGCACAGTCTCTTGCTAGCATCTACAGTACCCTCTGTCAGGGCGTGGGATCCAGCTTATGCATATGAGTTGGCTACAATTATCCAATATGGGTTGAAAGATATGTTCGATGATGGAAATGATATGATTCATTATGTCATGCTGTACAACGACAATGAGCGTCAACCTGCGAGACCGGATGGGTGTGAGGCGGGGATTATCCGTGGGGCTTATCGACTCACTGGAAATGTTGATGATGTTGCTCCGATGATAAGACTGCTTGGATCTGGACCGATTATGAAAAACGTAATTTCAGCATCCGAAGACCTGAATGGGCGAGGAATTTCTACTGAGATATGGTCTGTGACCTCCTATGGAGAGTTGAGGAGAGAGGGTTTGGAATTTGAGCGTATCAAACGATTCGACCCTAAACACGAGGGGGTTCCTTACGTTGAAGCTTGTTTCGGAGACGGGGTTCCGACTGTGGCTGCCTCAGACTATATTGCCGCGGTCCCGGAAATGATACAAAGATGGACCAAAGGTGGGTTTCTCCCACTCGGAACTGACGGGTTTGGGAGAAGCGACACACGAGAGGAGTTGCGCCGTTTCTTTGAAGTGGATCCGGATAGCATTGTGTTAGCATCGTTATCATTGTTAGAGAGACAGGGGGGCATTCCTCCAGGGTCTAGCGCTTCTTTTGCCAAAGAGTCTGGATTAAGCTATGACAGGAAAGATGTGACCTTGTGACTCATCCATCCACGAATCCTTCCCATAATTGCATGTAATCAATGAATTTAGGGCTTAAATCAGCTTTGGACAAATGAAGTTTTGTGAATGGGGGCCGTCGGTTGTCGGCAGTGAAAACTCGTCGAGGCCAATCAGGGTGTGCTATGCCCGCTCGTCCGACCCCGATCAAATCTGCACCTTGATTGAATGCCTCGTTCACATCGCTGCCATCCCATATGGATCCAGTAGTAATCAGAGTAATCTTCTCCCCAAGTTGCTTTGAGAAAATACTTGTGATCGGTAATTGTTCATTTTTATATTGGATCTTGTTGTTTATGTCCCAACAGGATAAATGTAAGATGTCAATACCTTCTTTCACCAATATCTTGGAAACTTCGATACTCTCATCGATTGTCACGCCACAAGATGGATATTCAGGAGATATTCTGACTGCCACTACGAAGTCCCGGGGAGTCGCCCTCCTAATTCCCCTCACGATTTCGATGAGGAACCTTGACCTGTTCCGAAGTGTTCCCCCCCACTCATCCGACCTATTGTTTGTTTTCTTACCAAGAAATTGTGTTATCAAATAACCATGGGCTCCATGAACTTCCACGCCATCAAATCCAGCTTTGTGGCACCTGATGGCAGCGTCAACGTACCATTGGACTGCTTCTTTTATTTCTGGTTCCAGCATGGCTCTTGAAAAGTTCGTTGATGACTGCTTAGTTCTATTCCTGCTACTTGATATCGGTGTCTTACCCGTAATTTCAGTGGGGGCTCTCATACCCCCATGGAAAATCTGAACTAGGCTGATTGCCCCATGGGAATTTATTCGGCCTGCGAGGTCTATCAAACCAGGTAGCATTTCGTCAGAATGAACACCGAGTTCTCCACTCCATGACTTTCCACTGGGATGTACGAATGCCGCTGCCGTTGTGATTATAGCAAAGCCATCATGGGCACGTCTTTCTAGCCATTTGATCTCCTCCTCCGTCAAACTGCCATCATCATTGCTCTGCTTGTTGGTCAATGCCGCAAGTACGCTTCTGTTGCGTAGAACCTTGTTCGTTCCTACAAGCAAAAACTCACTGTTGAAAATATCCTCGGACATTGTACCACTAGTGTAGGAAAAGTCTTCTATTTGTAAAGATCATTGACATATCGTGTTCATCAGCCGCCGAGATGGAATCTGAATCTCTCATTGATCCACCGGGTTGGACGATGGATTCAACGCCTATCTCGTTCGCAGTGTCTATTCCATCCCTGAATGGGAAAAATGCGTCAGATATCATCATCGAGCCCTTCGCCTTGTCTCCGGCTCTTCTAGCTGCGATCCTGACCGCTTCGACGCGGCTTGTTTGTCCGGGTCCGACACCGACCGTCGCGAAGCCGGTTTTTGTGGTCGAAACAAGCAATATAGCATTAGATTTGACATCAGAAATAACCGCTGTTCCGAATTTAGCCAGCATGATGTCTGATTCTGTGAATTCCTTTTTTGTGACGCTCTCTATCGAATTCCAATCAATCATCGGAGGGCCCTGTGTTTGAGCAAGCCATCCCCCCTCTATCTGTTTCATCTTGATGGAAGATTGTCGCGGGGCCATAGTTGGCAGGGTCAGCATCCTACGATTCTTTTTGATTGAGAGGATTTCAATGGCCTCTTTATCGTAATCGGGCGCTATCAGGCACTCAAAAAAGTGGTCACCTATCACCTCAGCAGTAGTTTTCGTTATCTTTTTGTTGAAGGCAATGACGCATCCAAATGCGCTCTCTGGATCGCTAAGCAGTGCATTTGCCCATGCACCATCTTGAGTTGCGTCAATCGAAGCCCCACATGGGTTTGTGTGTTTAATTATCACACAGGCATGCATTCCCTCGAACTCAGGCAACATCAGCGTAGTCACCAACCTCAATGCTGCATCGAGGTCGAGGTAATTGTTGTAGGAGAGCGGTTTACCCCCAAGTTGCTTAGCAGCCGCCAGACTGTTCTGAGAGTGCGAGTCGGGGTAAAATGCAGCCAATTGATGTGGATTTTCCCCATACCTCAATTCAACTCCATTTCCAGTGGAGATGTGACTCTGCGTGGGGATGATCTCACCAATAAAACGTGAGTCGAGCTCATTTGAAACTCCGGAATCGTACGCAGAAGTCTCTTGAAAGGCCTGCAATGCCAGTCTTTTTCTTAGTTTCGGATCGATCTTGGTTGGTTCCCCTTTCGCTTCTCTTAGCGCGGCTAGGACCTCATCGTATTGATCTGGAGAGGTCACGACGATTACATCATCATGATTCTTTGCTGCGGAGCGTATCATCGTAGGTCCGCCTATGTCAATCATTTCTATCAATGTAGGATCGTCAACAGGCGGTTCTATCGCGGCAGTCTCCTCGAAGGGGTAGAGATTTACGCAAACGAGGTCAATGGTCTGATATCCGAGCTCATTGAGAGTCTCTTGATCCTCTTTGTTTGCTCTTCTAGACAATAATCCTGAATGGATAGCAGGATGGAGTGTTTTGACACGACCATCAAAGCACTCTGGGTGCCCAGTGACTTCAGAGACGTCTTTGACCTCAAGTCCGGCACTCTTCAGCTCGCGTGATGTGCCCCCGGTTGAAATGAGGTTCCAACCCATGTCTGATATCGCTCTTGCAAAGTCTACAACACCTTCTTTCCGATAGACGCTGATAAGCGCAGTCCTGTTCTTCATGATGCTACTCATCCGACCAGGTCAATGACCATTGGGGAGGCTAATCTCCTCTAGCGCTGACCACCTGATCGATTCTCATCATGGCCACGGTCGTCTCAACTGCTGCCTCCAGGCTTGAAATCAAGCTGGAGGCAGGGTGCAAGACACCCTCCACGACGGAAATATATCCATCCAAGGAAATCCCATGGTCTTTCTTAGTCTCATCTCTGGACTTTGTTCTAAGTTCCAGCACTGCGTCCAGACCTTCTCTACCAGCGTTTGATGCCAACACGAAAGGTATCGTTTCAAGAGCTCTCGCGTAAGCCTCCATTGCCAACCTCTCCCTACCAGGTTCTGATAGACTTGCATTCCTGATGTCATTGGCTATTCGAGCATAAATTGAGCCTGCGCCCTTGACGACTCGTGGGTCTTGCTCACAAACCAACATCGATCGAATCGCATCATGTAGGCTTCGAATCGTCTCCTCTGCAGATGCGTCTGAGACTCCACCGATTAGGAACGAGACTAGTCCGGGGGAAGGGCAATTATCGATCTCAATGATATCCTCCACCTGATCGGATGATGGCCTCCTAGTCCAACTGACGGTCCCCGCATTCCCGATCATTGATTGATGGATATCCATGATGGAGTCAACTACCACGGAATTGGTGCATAGGGCTACTTGTTCTATCTCTGATGAGTCAAGGCCTTGAATGGCCAAAACGCCTGATCTAGATAATTCATAGAGTATGTCTCGATCGATCTCCCCCCCACAAACCACAAAATTGGCTGATGTGCTCATTATTTTGTCTGAGATCTTCGTTTTTCTCTCCTTTTCTGCCTCAATGAATGAGTCCAATTCATCAGAATTGCTTACTCGAACTTCCGCCGTTCTGGTCATTTTCCTAATTTTTATGTCTCCTCTGATTACCAACACATTTGGATTCTCAAGATTGTTCGGGGCACTTTCCGATGGGACTCTCTTCCTCATCTGGAAGCCCATGATCAACCTCGATCGCTCTTGGGTCCCCATTCCTGTCTTGATCATACCGAAACTTTCAGTTGAAATATCTTGGTTGGCTCCTTTCAACACCTCGAGCGATCTAACCAGTAGAGGTGCGAAGTGATCTGGATTGGCGCTCTTTCCAGTCATAGCCGTGTATGCCACCCTTTCCATATCGCCACTTCTTATTGGCTTTGATCTGTTTTCTATGGTTCTCTTGGAGATCTCAAGTGAGTTTCTATAGCCCTCTACTATTGTAAGTGGATGAAATCCTCGAGACAGTAGCCGTGAGGCTTCCTCTAACAATGATCCGCAAACAAGCAGGGTACCGGTGACGCCGTCCCCACTGACCTCCTCTTGAGTCTCGCCCATTGAAACCATCATTTTTGCAGCTGGATGTTTCACTAACAACTCAGAAACGATTCTTGCGCCGTCGTTCGTTATGGCTCTGCTACCATCGGTTTTGTAGAGCATCTTGTCGAGTCCCCTCGGACCATAGGTTGGTCGAAGAATGTCTGAGAATACCCTAGCTGCTTCTATCATCTTCTCTTGGACTTGTGTACCGCTCGTGGTTTTGGTCTGTTCCTTGACGATCCTAACTTGACTTGATTTGTTTGCTTCCGTCAAAAAGAAACCCCTCCTAATGAAATCCCAAATGCCGGCTCCGCCTAACGACGCCCCTTCCGGCCTCTTCTCCTTCTCGCTTTTTGACTCCCACTACGATCGTCTCTAGACCAATCGCGCCCAGATCTCGACTTCCATTCATCTTCATTGTAGTTCGTGTTGGATACCTCATCTATTCGTTTTCTTTGGTTGCGGGGTAATTCTCGTACTGATTTGACGTCCAACTTTATGCCGATTTGCCTCTCTAGTCTTCTGATGTTTTCGCCACCGGGTCCTACTACTGCACCAACTGCGGATTGGTCGACATAGATTTCTGCAGAGGATTCTGTGAGGAATTTAGCATGTGCCACGGATATTCCAGTATGTCGGATAACTTGCCTCTTCAGCTCATCTGCAGCCATGATCATTGCCGGGCTTGCACCCCCATCTTCTCCACTAACGGGCACTACAGCGATCTCGCTGCCGAAGGCGAACATTTCATGGGTTAACTCCCCGCTCGGAAACCTTCTGATTTCTATCACAGGTCGAGATAGATCGGACTCCATTCCGGTCGGGGCACGAACCACCATTTTCAATTCCAATATCTCGTTTACCTTTCCTTTCTCTATATGGATAACTGTGTCCAACACTTGGGATATCAATCCGAGTTCGACCTTGCCCACCAGCCTCTGAATGGCCTCCAAAGCGCTGTTTGCGTGAGTGACTCCTAGCAAACCTACTCCTGCAAGTCTAACGTCCCCAAAAATTTCGAAATCTCTTGATCTTCTGACTTCGTCAAAGATGACGAAATCTGGTCTAACTAGGAAAATGACCTCTGCCGTCTTCTCTAAATCGCCCTCTAAAGGGGCATATTGAGTGACTCTTTCAGGTAGTTGTAGGTCTCTAGGGGCTTCCATAGTTTTGACCATCGCCCCAACTTCTTCATCGAGATATGCTGCAATAGCTTGGGCGAAAGTGGTTTTTCCAGAGCCGGGTTTTCCGACCACGAACACCCCTCTGTGATGATCGGATAGCCTACGCTTCAATTCAAGATCTATATCGTAATCCGAAAGCGAGAGATAGGCCACGGGGCGTACAACAGTGATTTCCCATGCATCAGAGAAAGGAGGCCACGCGCAAGTCACTCTCAGGTCTCCCACCTGCAGGATTCTGCACCCCTCCCGTTCTATCTCCACGAAACAATCAGATCTCTCCGAATGTTGTTCGACCAATACTAACATCTGGTCTGATAGATCACTGACCTTCGCCTTAGTCCACGGTTTTTCTCCAATATCCTCAAGTTTAAGTTCGCTAATATGGCCCCTCTTGGCTCGAGGAGGGCAATCTGCTTTCAGGAAAACCGTGGAAGTAGTTTCATCTTCCAAGATCTCCCCCAGGTCCTTGGGAAGTGGTGGATGATCTCCGAAGGCTGCCATTCTTTCCACATCCAAGGTATTCCTTCACGATTCCCCTAATTCAGCACCTTTACGCACCAGCCAAGGGAAATTGTGAATGTTGAAGCAATGAGGATTGATGCGAATAGAGGCCAGCCTAAGTCGCTAGAATAAATTTGGATTTGGAACCCTGTGACTATGGTAAACAGGAGGATGTCAACTGAATGCCCCCTTTCGAGTTTTGCCCCGTCTACTATGTGGGACCAATTCCTAGCAAGGGTGACCAGGCCGAACCCGACAGCGATAATGATAGCGTGGCCCACCAGCCATGCGATCTGATTGCCGAAAGCTCCTGAAAGCGTTTCGTACAGACCGCCCATCACCGGTTGTGCAAGATTGACCATAATTAAGCGAGAGGCGCCTTCTTATTGAGCGTCTCCCTTCAGATGGACGAATCCATTTAGGAACTAGAACGTTAATTCATATCGTGTGATATTGTCAACAAAGCAATGATCGAGTCCTTGTCGCATCACCTGCTGGAGAGATGTTCTCTACGAACAGGGCCCAGCTGCGAGGACCCCAAATTCGTTCTTCATTGGATTCGGGCAGCCCTAAGATTCGAGGAGAATCCCACATTCGATGTCGCAAGACTCATTGCAAACCAAATGGGGTTGCCCCTGCTAGTATATCATGGGATAGACGAAAGGTATCCTCATGCATCTTATCGGCACCACAAGTTCTTGCTGGAGGGTGCTAGAGATCTTGAGAATGAAGCGGCGGACATGGGTGTGGATTACCTATTGCATGTCTCGAGAAAGGGCCACAGACAACCAGTATTGAAACTGCTCTCGGAAGATGCCGCAGTGATAGTAACTGATCTCGTTGACCTGGATCCATGGTCGGATTGGTCTGATGCTATCGCCAAGATGCGCACCTTGATCGAAGTCGACGCTCACTGCGTTCTGCCAAGGCAGGTTTTCGGGCGCTCTGTCGATCGGCCGTTCAAATTCAAGAATTCTACAAAACGAATGGTAAATGCAAGGAAGGGGCTAAATTGGCCTGTTTGTGATGTGCCAATTACAAGGATGTCAGAACTCTATGATCCTCCGTTTGCTCCCGTTTCGGCCCATAGGGAGCTAGAAAGGGATGGGGGGGTGCAGTTGCTCTCTCAATGTGAAATCGACCCGACGGTCATGCCGGTGACGGACGTATGTGGTGGAACTAAATTCGCAAAGAGGAAATGGGAAAATTACGTTGAGAACGGTCTGAAAAGGTATCACAGGACACGAAATGACGCGTCTAACCGTGATGGAGTGAGTGGCATCTCCCCCTGGCTTCACTATGGCATGATCGCAGCCACGAAGGTGGTAAGAGAGGCCATTGACACAGGGGGGAAAGGCGCTGATAAGTTCCTAGACGAGATGCTCATATTCAGGGAACAAGCATACCATCACTGTCATGAGTTGCAGTCTCCGCGAGATTGGAGTTCTCTACCGGAATGGGCTCGCATCTCTTGGCGGGAAAGAATTCAGCCTACGGTCAACAAAAAAGAGCGTGACCTGGAAACAGGCGACACAGGGGATTCCCTGTGGGATTCCGCTCAGATGGGCCTGGTACGCCACGGAGTAATGCACAACAATGTGAGGATGACTTGGGGAAAGGGGGTTGCGAGATGGATACAGGATCCAAACTCCGCAATGAATATCACCCAATGTCTGAATGACAGATATGCACTAGATGGGAGAGACCCTAACTCGATTGCCGGGGTTATGTGGTGCTATGGCCTCTTTGACAGACCATTCGATCCTCCGTCAGACTACATGGGGAGGATCAGGCGACGTAGCACAGAGGGACATGTCTCGAGGCTTGACATGAAGCGGTACAGGGACTGGGTGGGGGCGCCAACCAATGGGAGAATAATGGACATAGGAATTGTGGGGTCCGGTATATCTGGAATGTTTGCGGGCCAGATCCTGAGTAGGCTTGGCCACAAAGTCACCATCTACGACAAGGGATGGAGGCCAAGTGGGAGATTGGCCTACAGACAGACTGAGGATGGCTCAATGTTCAGTATTGGATCTATCAACATGGATGGCTCGAGGAATTGGATGAATAGATTCCAATGGGATCTGGGTAATTCTGAAAAACCATTCAAGAGTTTCCTAGATGAACTCTCAAAAGACCAAGAGGTGAACTACAACACCCGAATAGTAGGAGTCAAGGAAGATGCACAAGGAGTTCTGTTGTGGGGATCATCAGATAGTCAAGAAGTGCAGTTCAATCATTCAAGGGTGATTGTAGCCGTCCCGATCGAACAGGCGACAAGATTGCTCGAAGAGGGGGTGTTCTCGGGTGAGAGCGCTCCTTACTGGGTTGCTTGGGGCCCTGGTCACGAGGGGTCTGACTCGCTACCAGAGGGTTGGTCAATTCGTAACGTCGGCAATGGCACCATCGAACTCAGGTTAGATCCAAACTCCTCAGAGGAGCACATTAACAGAACTAAGGATGAAATGGCCTCTTTGATTCCAACTAAGGCTGGGTTTAGCCCGGTGGGATGGTCGTCACACTTGTGGAGGTACGGTCGGCCAATCTCTGGGCCGGGTAGGGTCGTTCATTATGGCCGTATTGCATTCATTGGCGATGCTTTTGGAACGCCATTGGGAACGATTGGGGCTGCTCTTGACTCTGCAGCCAGAGCAGTAGCGGATCTCCATCTAATGAGGGGATGGAATGATGAAATAGATGCTGTAAAAAGTCGACAATCTAACCTAATGGATTGGTGACGTGCAATAGGGTAGTATAATGACAACGCCCTATTCGGATCGGTTGTGAGGGATAGTCAACGGGCCACATTGATACTGTTCTCTGTAGCATTCATCTGGGGCATGACATTCATTTGGATGAAACAGGCCTTGGCCGCTGCCGATTCACATCTGATAGGTGTTGATGGGCGCTGGGTGGCCATGCACTTTGTTGCCTTTAGATTTCTAATTGGCTCCGTATTCACAATAGTCCTCCTACGATCCTCCCGCTCAGGCTTCAACGATCCTGAGGTCTGGAGAGGAGGTTTCTCTTTAGGATTGATACTGATTCTCGGATTTCTAATCCAGATGGTGGGGTTGACCAACGTTACTCCTGCGGTCTCTGCCTTCCTGACGAGCCTCTATGTCGTGTTCACTGCGATCATTGGAGTGGCCATTGGTAGGCAGCGTTTCACGCCATTCATGCTGCTTGGGGTTGTACTCGCTACATTCGGGGCTGGATGGATATCGGGACCTCCGCGGGTAGAGTTCGGAGTGGGGGAGTGGCTCACCGTATTGAGTGGTTTCCTCTTCGCCCTACACATAATCGTAACCGACAGCGTGACCCGAGTCGTGGACCCAATTCAATCGACGGGTACAATGATGGTTACGGTCATGTTGCTTGCCTTCTTGATTCTCTTAACCGATCCCCTGGGGTACGAAGGCAACAGTCCGCTTGGGGATTCTCTTGCTCTATTAGTCCACTTTGACTACCTAATACCGCTATCTCTGTGCGGTTTCTTCGGTTCTTTCACTGCCTTGGCACTTTTGATGAGGTACCAAAAGGAGATCTCTCCAGTAAGGGCCGCGTTGGTCTATGCGTTCGAGCCAGTGTGGGCTGCGATCATCAGCTTGGGTTTGGGGCTGGAGGGCGATCCGACGTTCTGGCTGTTCATTGGAGCCGGATCGCTACTTCTGGGTAACATAATTATTGAGTTAGAACCCAGGAGTACAACGTGAGCGGCACCGTGATATCCATCAACTTGAGCCCCCAAGGAGGTGTTCCCAAGCTTCCGGTTCCAAGAGCCACCATCAAAATGGAGGGCATAGAGGGGGACTACAACTGGTACCGAGCGAACAAGGGAGACATGGACCCAGGAAGGGCTGTGAGCCTGTTCTCCCATGAGAGAATTATCGCCCTGAAGAAAGAGGGGCACCCCATCGAAATCGGATCAAGTGGTGAGAATCTGACAGTGGAGGGGATTCCGTGGGACGATCTGAATGTGGGTACTCGACTACAAGCGGGACCGGTTCTTCTGGAATTAAGCGAGCCTTGCGCCCCTTGTGGGAAGATAAGTGGGTCATTCATTGAAGGGAGGTTCTCCCGTATCGACCACGCCAAGGAAATAGGGTGGTCAAGGTGGGTCGCTAGAGTTATTGAACCGGGTGTCTTGGAGGTAGGGGATTGGATCAGAATTCAAAATGCGTGATTCGCCATCGTGAAATACAATGTTGGGTTCGGATCTGCTAGGCAGAGGTACCCGAGCGGTCAAAGGGGCTGGGATGAGGTCCCAGTGCGTAGTGCTTCGCAGGTTCGAATCCTGTCCTCTGCACCATTCAACTCTGAATAATCACTAGAATGAGCCCATGTCGGCCATGAATTTATTTGAGGATTGCCCGAGGCATAAATATGCGCGGAGTCACTTCCATATCGATCACATTACTGATTATCGCCTCGTCAATGGCAGGGTGCATCGAAGCACTGGAGGAAGTCACCGAGGTATTGGGATGCACGGACGAGGGCGCTGATAATTTCGATGCTGACGCTACATCTGGACTTGAGGAACTGTGTCTCTATCTCGAGAACGAGGTTCGGTTTATTGCTGCGATGACTGATGCCATGGCAGCGGATCCTTCGAGCTACCTGCTCGATCCAACCAGTGGCGTATCAGGGGTGCAATACAGCATGTCGATGGATGGGGTCGATGCAGAGTCTGGCATGTCTGTCTCAATGGAACTTCTGTCGGTTATCATGGTGGACTTAGAGTCACAGTCGATGTACAACCGCAGCAGGGTATCCTACATGGGAATGTTAGACGTCGACACTGAGATCGTCATGAGTGGTACTGACATAATGGTGACCAATAGTTTGGGCGGTCCAATGGCCTCTGAGTTAGGCGGGTCTGGTTCGGTGAGTTCGATTAGCAGGGATATGACTCCGAACCTTGAGGAGGCCGTGAGGGTCGCTTCAATGGGCTTCTCATCCATTATGGGTATGGAGGATATGATGATGCTCGGGGAGATGGGCTCCGACGAAGAGGATGATCACCGAGATGATGCCGATGAGTCTGACGACGAGGAACCCGACTGGGAGGACTTCGAACCATATTGCTATGATAGAGATGGCGAAATGGTGGTTCAGACTTGGGATTCTGACGATAGTCAACAGACCATGGAGCGGGAGTGCTATGAGATGGGGTATGAATGGGTCTACTCCCAGGAAATGGAAGACGACTTGGATGAAGATTACGATTCAGTGTCAACGGAGGGAATGCTTCCTGAGGGTGCCAGTGTGGTAATTTCCCACGACCCCGAAGCAGGTCTGCAGTCTATGTTCGCCAACAGCACAGATGAAAATGGCGTGATGACCATGGTCATACGTCTCCATGAGGATGGTTCCTTCCACTCCTATGACATGACCGTAGACGGTCACGATGCAGATGTTTCAATGTCCTTCGCCTATCTGTCTTTTGATGTGATCTCAATACCAGAAATTGACTTCTCGATGGACAGGACGGCGACTCCGATCTTCACAGAGGTCGAGACCATGATGGTCTGTGATGACGGGGGTCTCGTGCCCGAATGGTCAGTCATGGATGGGTGGGAAGACTGTGAAGATGGCTCAGACGAGCCGTATGAGGAGTCAACGGATGATGACAACAGCGCCAATGAAGCGAATGACTTGCATTGGGAGCCGTATCTTGGCGGGCATTGTGAATGGGAGGGTAACCCAGACGATGTCGACGAGGACAGGTGGTCCTGTGAGGAGGACATATCTCTTTCAGAGTGGGATAACTGGTGGTTCTACTGTGAGAACCACGATGACGATTGGTTCTGTACGGATGATTACGGACAAGATCCAGCCTATGAGTTCTCAGCGAATAGTGGGAACTACAACGAAAGCAATGCCTCGGGGGAGGATCCAACCTATGTGGATGGCATCAATTGGGAGTTGTACCCCCGTGGGCACTGTGAATGGGAGGGCAACCCAGATGACGTCGACGAGGACAGGTGGTCCTGCAAAGGAGCAGAGTGGGATAACTGGTGGTACTACTGTGAGAACCACGATGGGGATTGGTTCTGTACGGATGGCTACGGGCAGGACCCCGATCACGAGTTCTCAGCAGACAATGACAATTACGATGCAGTCGGTCATGATGATGATGAGGAGAATTGCATCTCGGAGGATGAGGATGGTGTGGTTCACTACGACTGTGACGAAGACGAGGACGACTGGGGATACCCTGTAGTCATGCATGCTCATGTTGTAAATCAGGTCTACAACGCCCCAATCACTGATTTCGAGCTTCGAGTTCTGGACTGCTCGGAGGATGATCCAGATGATGATTCGGACCCAGAATGGAACGATTGCATGGTGATGATGGCCTTCCCGCTCAACGGAGGGGAGATCGACAACGTAACCGTAGAGTACCTGGATAACGATGGCGATGGCATGGTATCGAGCGGCGACGCATCTGTCGTGAGTTACCCCTCTGATTTCGCTCATGGCTATGAGATTCAGCCATACGACACCTGGGCAGAGGAGTACTCCGCGGACTCAGCGCTCATAGGACCGGAGTTGCCTGGATTCGGTGCTTTCCTGTCACTCATAGGGCTCCTTGGAGCCGCATTGATTGGACGGCGTCAAGAGGCATGATCAAGCGATAGGTTGACGTTGTGTGTTTGTTATGGCACCAATATGTCCATGACGCAACTCATCGGTAAGGGCCTGTTGGCTGGAAGCATCGTAGTAGCTGCCAGTGAAATCGCGAAGAGGTCGGCATTGTTTGGTGCCCTGGTCGTCTCACTGCCGCTAACCAGCATCCTCGCGATGATGGCGCTATACCAAGACACTCGTGATACGGAGCTTGTGGCTGATTTCGCAGAGTCGGTCGTCTGGCTGGTAATACCTTCGCTCGCTCTTTTTGTTGTCCTGCCGGTGTTGTTAAGGAGGGGTTGGGGTTTTGAAGTGGCCCTTCTTGCTGGTATATTGGCTACCATCGTAGCATATGCCGTGGGTGTATGGTCGGCTCAATCTATCAGTGGGTTGGATTGAGGGCAAGTCTGTTGTAGCCTATCCCATTCTTTGTTGGCTGGGGCGGAACATCCTCGATAATACCTCATAGGAACCCAAAACTACTCCTATGAATATGAAAAACACCCCACAACAGACCATATCGAAATCTCCGAAGAGCATCGCGACAAGTCCGATTCCAAATAGTGCCAAGGCAACCCCAGCGAGACTTGTGGACTCAGCCCCCATTCCCTTGGAGATCACTATCACGGGTGGGGGTTGGTCGTTCTTTGCCGGCACCTGAGAATCCGCTAGATCCTGATGACGATGGCAAAAGCCGGTCTCCCTAAACTCCACAGCCGTGCAGGTCGGCTCAGCACAATTCCTGCTGCCCATGGGACTTCCATCTCATTTGGTATAATGAGTGATTTGGCTTCTTTATTCGTCAAATACTTGAATTTCGACCTTTTTCTTTACCATGTCAGTGAATTTATCACTGTACCTTGTGGCTCGTACTACATGGTTGTCGATCCAATGATAGTTCCCCCCTCTAGGTTTGCCCATCAACAGGGTGTGGTATCGGAAACCCTTCTCCAAGAGCCATTGCTCTGTGACTTCTCTGTGGTCTTCCGTCCTAGCGGTAAAAAAGCAAATTCTGTGTCCTTGGTCGTACCATGAATTAATTGTTCTGATTGCGTCCGGAAATGCCTCAGCTGTGGCCATCCTCTCTGGCTCCTCATTCGGTATATCCTCCCCCACAGTTCCATCAATGTCAATGAGGTAGTTCTTGACACCCTCTGGGAGTGATGGGCTGATTTTTTGGCCATCCTCGTACACATTCTCGACTAGCTCTTCCATAATACAAAACGCGCAATAGGCTCTATCATAATTTCACTTGAGCGACATGATGGCTGTATTTCGGGAACACCCTTCCGGATTCCGAACAATTAACACTCCTACCCCACCGGCTAGGAAAGGAGGACATGGGTGGTAGTCACAACCGGGTCAAAGGCTCGGCAATAGTTCGCGAGGTATCGAGGGACTTCGAAGCCGCCCTATCTTCCTATTTTGGAACGAGTGCACCGGATTTTGTAGCGGCAACTGGATCTCATGCATCCTACGTTGCCGCGTTGCGTGCACATGGGACAGAGGTCGAGGTTCTCCCCGAGCTTCAGGGGTACCCTGATTGCTGTTTCATCGAGGACACATCAGTTGTGATCGGCGATAGCGCCATTATCCTAGCACCTGGACACCCTAGTAGGATCGGGGAAGTAGAGAGCGTGACAGAGCACCTTGCTAAAACAATGGAAATACAAAGATTGGACAGAGGGACTGTCGACGGGGGGGACATCGTCTTCATGGATGATGCCTTCCTTGTAGGTAGGTCCAGGAGAACTAACTCTGAAGGGATAGAGTCGCTCTCTAAGATCATCAAGAGCCATGGCTACAACATTGAGGTCGTCGACGTACCAGAATCGACACTCCATCTGACGACGATTTGCTCATCACCAAGACCAGACACCCTCGTTTATTCAGAGAGAGACCTCAGTGCCGATGACATCACGATGTTTGCTGAGGACCTTATTGGGGTGCCCCACAACGAAGCATATGCTGCGAACACATTGGGGTATCCAGATGACAAGATCATCATTGCAGCAGGGTTCCCAGAGACCCGAAGGAGACTGCTTGACTCAGGTTTTTCCATCACTTCCGTCGACATGGAGCCGATAATGCAAGCAGATGGGTCCTTGACTTGTCTTTCCGTATTTACGGGTTGAGCGAGGGGCATATCCCCTAAATTTGGTATAGGCAACAAATGCTGCAATGTCATTCACCGTCTGTTTCGTCAAGGACTTTAGCTTGTGGGAAACGGTATCTTTGAACGATAGTAGTGGTACTACAGCCCATGAAGGGGCAGTCCGCAGTTGCGATGGGCATAGTCCTTGTACTGTGCACGGGCTCGATATCAGGCTGTTTCTCGAGAGATAGCGGGGAGCTGGATGCCGGGGATCTGGCCGTCGGAAACGACATGGTGGCATCGGGATCCTTCCACACATTGGACCTCTCAGCCACGAGCAGGCTGTCAGTTTACGTTCCATATTTGGTCCTTGACCCAACATCCGGTTATGTACAGAACTCCACAGTTGTCGATATCGAAAAGGGCGATGCATTGAGTTTGGACGTTCTGATCCCACCGAGGACCGAGGGAATCTACCTATTGATTGCCGAGTTTGGTCGAAGTCACTGGCCAGTCAGAGAGCTCTCGGAGTCATGGTCATCATGGTACGAGAGGACCCAGGGCCGCAGCCTAGGAGATTCTGGAGCAATCAGGGTCCCACTCAATGGTTCGATGTATGACAGCGTAGAGACAAAGCCGTACGTCAGGCCCGGCAACGTTGCAATAAAGTACATCCCTGCAGAAAGATCCTCCACAGTTCCAATAGCCGAAGGAGGGGCGCACTCCTCAGGTATGATGAATGGGAAAATTGTGTATGACCGGCTATTCGAATTATCAGATCCCACGGATACCCTGGATCCCGTGGATGGCAAGGCTGGGTATTTCGATAGGTGGGCGGGACAAGGCAACCCGGCTTACGAAGATGCTGCGCTATACATAATTGGGGAGTTGGAGAGTTTTGGGCTGGAGGTCATCGGCCATAGGTACGAGTACACCGACATCACTGGAGCACAGAATCCTGAGGCTTACAACATCTGCGCCTACAAATGGGGTTCATTCGCTCCTGATGAGTGGATGGTTTTTGGTGCGCATTTCGATGTTGCTCCACCGGTAAACGCCGTTCTGCTAGACCCTCACGTCGTAGGATTCAGGTCTTACGGTACTCGTGCCGGTGCTTACGACAACTCTGCGGGAACGGCCATGGTTATGGAAGCGGCTGGTGCGTTGGCCGATCTCGAGACTAGGAGGACCATGGTGTTCTGCCTTTGGTCTGGCGAAGAGGGAGGCAAAAGAGGTTCTGATTACTGGACGGAGTACTATGTCAAGGAGGACAATCCAGAAGTGACCATCATGAATTACATCAACTTAGACATGGCAGGTGTGAATTGGCCGGGTGGCGGGGGTGCCCCCCACGGGGATCCAGACCCCCAGATTGATGAGGATGGTTATCCAAAGGATAGCGAAGTATGGCCACTCAGGGTGTACATAGGTCCAGGTCCCAACCACGATCGGATCGACCAGCCGGAGATGGTGGGGCTTTCCAACTGGATAGGTTCCGACGCGCTCGGATTAGAGGACCAGTTGGGAACCTTAGTAGGGACAAATTACTCAGCAGACACATGGAAGACAGATGTCTGGCTGGATATGGACAGGCCTGAAGTGATCGTCTATGAGGACACTACGGCCCGAAGCGATCATGCGAGCTTCCAAGACAACCTCGGGACCGTGACGATAGGATTCGGGGGCTTAGTGGATGGCTACTGGTGCTATCACCAGGTGTGCGACACACTTGACGAGATGGAGGCCTGGATGGATACAACTGGCAAAAACTACGGTGAGGAAAACAGTGGCGTATCCAACATTGTGAACAGCCTTGATATGATCACTTGGTGGGCGGTATTAACGTTCTTCCATTGCGACGAGGAGCCAATTTACAACGCTCTGAATTAGGCTTCCTCAGGCAAGTAGCGAACGCAGTACTGTGAGATTGGCGTACACGGCACCTGCGGAGATGGAGATCCAGATCCAGAAGACTGTATCAGACCAACTCTTGATCTTCCTCCCATCAAGGGGACCAAAAGGGAGCATGTTGAACAGGGCAAGTATCCCATTGCCCCAAACCCATGTCAATAGCAGAATGTCGGTCAGGTCCGTCCTTATGCCTGTAATGTGGCCAGACACGATCAAAATAGCCCCTATGAGCCAGAGTGCTATGTTTGTGACTGGACCAGCGAGAGCTATACGGCCGAATTGGGCTGTGGTTGTCCTCCCTAGGACCATGACCGCTCCTGGTGCCATGAAAACAATGCCCGTCAACGCAGAGAGGATGAGGCCGAACCTGAGTCCTGATGGATCTGCTCTGAACTCAGCCCAACAACCGTACCTCTTTGCCATGAACTTATGTGCTATCTCGTGAAGGACGAATGCTGGTGCCAGAGCTAGCAACGATCTGATTGCGCCAAGAATGAACTGGTTTGGATTATTCAACGCCCCGATTATACCGTTGGAGAACATGAACCCCAAAGCAGCAGTGAAAGCAACCGTGGCAATGGTAAGGTCCGAGATTTCCTTTTCTGAGAATTGCCATATTGAAGCGTTGCGGGGTACGGTCGAAATTGAGATTTGGGGATCTCTTCCGAAAATTCTACCGAATGGCATGCCTGTCGGGTTCGACCGCAGCACACGAACTCCACTGTTTTCTCTCTTCCACCTACCTTGGTCGGTGTTCGGTTCCTGCCTTTTTTTCCGTCGGAATTGCTCCATGATATCGTCATCTAGCCACCAGGCCCGAGGATCTCGCTGGCCTGTCATGGAGTGTCGACTGGTAAGGGCCCTGTTTCAAATGATTGTTCATCGGTTTGTTGCAAAGTTGAAGATCGTCTAGTCCGACTCACCCTTATCTAGGGAGTCGATATCCTCCTCTAACTCCGACCACCATGCGTTCTCCCTCCGGCCCGAATAACTCAGTTTTTGCAGTGCTTCATTGATCTCCTTGTCATCTGGGGGCCTCTTTGACCAGGGGTTCCGGTCGGAAAGAGATGCAGGGCCCACGTCCACTTCCTTCCCCCTCTGTTGCTGGAATATTTCTTCAATCTCTTCCATGGTGTTCGCCTGTCTGGTGCCCTGGTGTTTGAGAAGAGCTTGATGATATTTGGACATCCAAACCCCGTGAATGGGGTCAGAGGTGAAGCTTGCAGGGTCAGCGATCATTGATGCAAGTCTCCTCGCTAGCTGCTCCAAGCCGGTCTCGGCTCTATCCGAAAATAGCTCCTTGCGTGCGGAGGAATGACGGCTTATGCATTGCTTACACCTATTCGTACCGGGAGTATCAGGGGCATCGCACATTAAGCAACAGATTGACAGACCCATCTCATCCATGGCTCTCCGGGGCAGTGACACGAGTCAAGGACGTGTGAAAGGGTGAAATATCCTTCCTCATAATCCGATGGTTGGAGGCCCTAGCCATCGAACTTAGTCATCGGGTCGCTCATCTGAGAATTGCAGGCCAGCCAATGCACCTGCATCCTCAGGTGGTATGCCGTGGTCTACTATGAGGTGCCTTACAAGGAGGTGCCTACGAACGGTTCCGTTGCAGATCTTGCATGTAGTGACAGGCATTGGTGATCGACCTTGAAATCTCTGGCGCCCCTCTGGCGTCATCAGGCGTCTACCAGTCCTAACGGCCACGTTCGCGAAGACCAGAATGAAGAAAAGAGTCCCGCACACAAAGCCCGCAGACAAGGGGGATACGGGTGGATCTTGGTTCAATGTCAGGTTCAGGTTTGAGTAGTAGTCTCCTTCGCTCTGAGAGGCGTTGTCTATGGAGATCTTGTGTTTGAAAGTCTCACCTTTCACTGAAAGTATCAGTTCTATTCCATCATCGCCCTCATCGTATGCTAACTCCAGACGATATCCTCCTCCGAAGTCGCTCATGGTGGATTCTCCTGAGAACTTCGCGCAGTCATAGGCGTGTGGCTCGCATTCTATGAGGATCTCCTCATACTGAACTGCAGTGTTGTTTGGATATTTCAGAGTGCCATAGATCGTGTACGCATCAGCAGCAACGACTGAGGAAGCCAAGACGATGATTATGACCGCGTTGAATATTCTCATTGTTCCAAGCCCTGTATTCTGTTTCGCTCAACTTGTTCTATGGCATCTAACCCAAATTGGATGGCACCTCAGGCCTTCTTCCCAAAGTTGGGGGACCACCAGTTGGCTTTCCCCATGAGCCTCATCGCTGATGGCACAACAATTGCTCGTACGATGGTCGCATCCACAAAGACAGCGATCGCGAGGGCAAATCCAATTGATTTGATTATCATTACATCTGCGAAAATGAAACCAGAGAATACGGCAATCATAATGGCTGCAGCCCCGGTAATCAAGCTACCAGAAGCTTGCAATCCTGTTGACACTGCGAGTGTATTGTCCCCAGTCTCATTCCAAGCCTCGTGTATCCTGGAGAGCATGAGCACCTCGTAGTCCATCGAAAGGCCAAAGGCAATCCCGAACACGAGGGGCGGAACCATAAGATCGAGAGGTTGTGGGGTGAAATTCAGTACGTCTGAGAGCAGGCCCTCTTGGAAAACCACGACGATCAACCCAAAGGAGGCAGAGACCGAGAGGATGTTCATGAGGACGGCTTTGACTGGCACGACGACAGACCTTACCTGCATCCAGACTAACACCATGGTCAACAACAACACGAATGCGAGGACTATTGGTATCCTGTCCGAGAGATGTTGTTTCATATCCACTTCAAAAGAGGACCATCCGCCCACGAGAATCTCCTGGCTTGAGCCTTCCGTCTGAGTTCTGATGTCTTTGATGAGTTGTTCAGATTCGTCGGTTCCGCTTCCGAATGTGGTGGCAACGTCGAGCATAGCGATGTTTTGAGAAACAGTTGTCTGCCACAAGAGCCTGTCATTGTCTGGCCACTGTTCGGGCTCTGTGGCAAATAGACCTGGCTTGCAAATGGGATGTTCAAGTGAGATCACTCCCTGTATTTCTCGAATGCCCTCGCAAATTGCCTCCATCTCACTGGCGATTGCCTGAGAATAGGGATCTTGTCCGTCATCGAATACGATAACTAGCGGGACAACTGATGCCGTAAAGGCAGGAAACTCGTCTTCTAGAATCTCTAGCGCCTGCCGGGATTCAAGATCTGGTGGCAGTGCCTCAACTCCTCCGGCGGTCAACTGCACGTTGAGGAAAGGGGAGCCTAGCAACAAGAGCAGGGCCATCGCCGGCAATAGCCATCGAACTGGATTTTTCATGACCTTGGTAGAAAAGTTCTCCCAGAACCTGGTCTTTCGATTGGCACCGGGTATTGGAACCTTCAATGAGTTGATTCTGGGGCCGAGGTACGAAAGAAGGGCAGGAAGTAAGGTTAGGGAATACATTAGCGCACCCAAGACGGCTAAGAAGGCTCCCATGCCCATGGAGGGCATGTGTGTCTCCGTGAAGTAGAATAGACTGCAAAGGCCTACTGCGACTGTGGCTCCAGAGTACAGTATGGCGCGACCTGCGGTGTGCATCATAGTTGCAATTGCATCTTCGGTAGAGGCCCCGCCCTCCAATTCTTCGCGGAATCGACTAATCATGAAAAGGCTGTAATCAATGGATACTGCAATCCCAATGAGTGAGATCATGCTTGTCGAGTATTGAGTCATTGAAAAGTAGCTGGAAATGAAAAAGGATAGGCCAATAGCAAGAGGGAGCATCAGGGCGACAATTGCCATTGGCAAAGCAGCCGCAGACAAGGTCCCGAAAACAAACAGTAGAATGAGGAACGACAGGGGGAGTCCAATTATCTCGGCTCTGACTTGGTCCTGTTCCAGTAGCCTGTCGAAATCATGACTGATAACCAAACTTCCAGTCACAAGCACCTCCAATTTCCCAGACTCAACGCTGTGCTTTATGTGATTCAACTCACTTTCGACCTCTTCATCGGTTCCCCCGAATTCTACGAAAACTGCAGTTCGCTTGCCATCCTCCGAGACATGTTGGGCTAGGTGTAGGGGATTCTCCCGGTCGTCATAGGCTGTGGAGATGCTTAGAACCTCGAGCCCAATCTCTTCCAGTCCTTCCAACGTTGTGTAGATTTCGTTTTCGAACTCCTCATCAGACCAATCCCAATCCTCACTAGAGAAGATGTAAGTCACCGTGTTAGTCGAAGTTACCGGAAGTTCTTCGCTAACCAATTGAAGGGCTCGCCCGGCCTCAATGCTCGACGGAGGTTGGTTTCCGTCCTCGAACTCGTTGCCTCCTGAGATCAGAACCCCCGAAAGTGCGAGTGTGGCCAATGAAAACGCTGTGACGAGTCCTCGCTTGTTGTGAGAGAACCGACCAAGCCTCGCAAGTATCCCCTCACCCGTGGGTCGATCCAGTGTTCTCATGGTCGCAACCCAGGTGGCCAAGGATATAATCGAGTGTTAACCTACTAAGTAGAAAATCGTTGAGAGGGTAGTTGCGACTAGCGTCATCACGACTGGAATCGTCGTGGTCTCAAACGAGGATTCAGCCAGGGTGATATTGGTGAGTTCTGACCCTCTCCAGATCTTTGCCTTCATTGTTTCGGAGTCTTCCCCCTGCATTACGAGCCTGGAACAAGGTGGATCTTTATTGGATATGCCATAGTTTTCAATTTGCTCGTTCGGCATGGTTTTCGCAGCGCCGTGTATCATACAAGGATCACCAAGACCGAGTCCCCACAGTCGCCATCTGTGTTGTTTCACAGTCCCTGATCCGTATGTTCTCACTGCCTTCCAGAGATTGAGCGACTTTAGTTGGGAGTAGCTTGCATGGCTACAGGACCATGTTATCATGGGCTGCCCGAGTGATTTTTTGGAAAATGAGCTGGTCTCAATAACGATGCCGCCGGTACCGTCGTGCAACACGAATGGCAGTCCTCCGGCATCGCTGTCGATTGTTCTCCAATACTCCCTAGTCTGTCGGTTTCCTTCGGAATCCCTGTATTCCTCCTCGATTTCAACATCGTATAACCACTCCCACAACAACAGGTCCTCTGCTGATTTGGAAGGATCATTGTCTACGACAACTATGGGTATCTCTCCCAAGTTCCTGGCCTGGCCGACTAGTTCAGTATCACCGACCGCAACTGATCTGACCTTCTCCGTCACGTGTTCAATAGCCACCCTTCCAGAGGCTCCGACGAAGTGAGAAATCACGGTTAATATCAGAAAGAGAATGGGGATAATGATGAATGCAACTCTAGGTTCCGCCTCTATCATTGGAGGTACCGTCAGTCCAATCCCAATCAACGGCAGGGATGACATTATCACAAGAATGCCGTTGGTAGTAAAGTCTGGGGGGGTTGGAGTACCTATGATCGAGGGGTGTTCCTTGATGAGGCCCGACTCATCTGCCTGGAAAATGCTCTTCGAGGCACTCCAATCTTCCATTTGAGGTGGGTCAAACACCCAACCAAGGTCGTCTGAGAGGGGTCTGTGAACATATGCGCCTCTCCAGAAACTCTGGAGCTCGATTCCTCCTGCCTCCATCCTGATCCTTGAGTCCCTAGTTGGGGCCTGTTCCTTTATTTTCCTTATATTCTCACGAATCGTCGTATCGGCCTTCTGACCTACGAATATCAGTGCGAGGAACAACAAGACCTGTGAGACAAGAAGAGTCTCTAAACCATCGTCTCGAGGGTAGTTATCGTTATCAAGAATGTAGTATGAAACATGTAGATATGCTGCGGTGGCTAGGAAGGCCACATACCCAATTAGGGTCGCTATGAATAAGATCGAGTAATGCCATGGCATTGGGATTTGGATATCGACCATCTTGCTTTGAAACATCGATGGGTCGGGTCTAACCATGGTTATCTGACGAGTTGCTAGATGTTATCTGTTGTGGGCGCCTGTCACTCAGTTGATGCAAAGCTCCTGATCGTCACGGAACACAGCTTGGTGTTTGGGCTATATTCGCTCCGAGGGTCGACAACGACGTCTGAGCCATCAGGGAAATATTGCGATATTAGATTCCCGATATCTTCGATTTCATCATTTCCACACACAAGCCTCCCACGTACTACATAGGGCTTTGAAGAATCCAATAACGGTAAAAGCAAGGGAAGGAAATCGATGAATTTGTGTGGTAAGTTTATAATTAATAAATTCCAAATTCCAATTGGAAGATCCATTTCCAGAAGCTCTCTGGCATCCGCTACACCTGACCAGACCCCTTCCTTCCATTCTGTAATTCCGGTTACCTCGGGGTCGGATGGCATTCCTATCCACCTACTGAGGTTTTCATGAAGTAGCTTGATCGCCATAGGATTGAGGTCAGATGCCAGTATTGAAGAGACCAACCCGGGTACATTCACTAGGTGGGCAAGAGCTGGACCCACGCCGCAGAACGGATCGACAACATTGATTTTGGTGCCTATGGTTTCTGAGAGTCTTCTCGCTTCAATTGCCGTTGATATTCTCTCGGTTTGAAGCCGTGTGGAATAGTATGCTAAGGCTGGATCACAGACAATCATGTGGCCTGATTCCTTTGCAATCACTTTTGTTGGGTATTCGGAGCCTATTGGTACTGGGGCTACCTTGCCATTTTCTCTGACTCCTATTGGGCGTAAATCCCTGACTCTGTACTTCCCTTTGACGCCCCTGTCCTCTAATACAAGTCTAATATTGCGGTTAGCCGCCATCTTCGACCTAATGATCTGAGATTGAAATTCTCTGACTGATTCCTCCATCTTCAGGATCATCATGTCGCCAACTAATTCATGAGAGGATGGCCATGATTTTCGGTGTTTATTCACAAGTGGTTCTCCTATCATGTCTCGGAGCAGTTGAAGCCATGAGGGGCGCTTTCTGTCTTCAACGATACCGGGAGTGATAATTATTGGAAACTCATTCAATGGCGGAGGTAGTGCCTGCGGGGCCTGAATACTCAGTGGAATCAGCCTGGTGTCTCTGTCTGGACTCGCGTGTATTCGCAAATTATCCCCCATCCACCCCTCGGCGGTGAGTAGGTCTATGGTATTCTGTACCTCAGAGTTGGGTACTACGAGGTGGGGGTGCACATGTGCCGGGCTAGTGGGCCATCCTTCACAATGACGGCTCTGAGTCCTCTCGATCTACTTCTTGAAGGGGGGGCGTGTCTGACAAGCATGGACGTGAAACTCTCTGGGTCCGGTTTGATCCTGATAGGCCTAGGGCCCGGAGACTTGGGGTTGATGACAAAGCATGCGATTGACGCGGCCCGGGACGCAGATTTTCGATTCTTGGAGGGATACACCGCAACTCTACCATCCGATCAAGAAAGTCGTCTAACTGAGTTCCTCGGAGAGTGGACTATGATGATGAGGCCGGATGTTGAAAATCCCACGAAACTGCTTGATCTCGCTGAGCGTTCTTCAGTGGCTTTGCTAGTTGTGGGCGATCCGATGCATGCGACGACCCACGTTGATCTGTTGTTGCGGGCGAAGGACAGAGGTATTCCCACGCTCGTCATCCCAGGCATCTCCGCGACGAGTTTAGCCGTGACTCGCAGTGGATTACAATCGTATCGCTTCGGAAGACAAATTACCCTGCCTTACTCGTATGGGGATTACCTGCCTACATCCCCCTTGGCTTTGTTGTTCAACAACCTCTCAAACAACTTGCACACTCTGGTACTCCTGGATCTAGACCCCACTGGCATGGGGGTGAAAACACCTGTTCCAATGAGCCCTGGGCAAGCGGTTGAGATACTCGGAAGAATGCATGAAAGGATGGATGACAACGACAACACCAGTCTCCCCTCTGATACAGCCATTCTGGAGTGGGAGGCCATATTGCTTAGCGATCTTGGAACCCCGGACCAGTCACTTTACTCCGGTAGTCTCAAGGACATAGCTAGGGTACAATCAGGACGGATTCATTGTATGATAATTCCCGCTGGAATGGATGAGATGGAGCGAGCGGCTTTTGAAGGATACAGAATCTGATTTGTTCTTCAAATCTACCCGAGGGAATCAAGGGGAATAGGGTAGTCCGGAGGTCATGGCACGCCCACCTGCCCAGGTAAGGTTCCCCGGGGACAAGAACAGGAAACAGAGGGTGAAGGTAAGAGGAATAAAACAGGCATCAAAGGAGATTCAGAAGAGGTTGGAAAGAAACTTGGAGAAGTTACTTGAGGACCCTGAAGTGATTCTCCCCACGATTGACGCTGAACTTGGCAGGCCTTGGAAGGACCCTATGGCATACACTCTGCGATCGATAGACATCGTTTCAGGGAAGCGGTACAACAAAAGGTGGCTATCAAAGAAAATGGTGAAGCGGCGGGGGGACGGAGTCTCCAGGGCTCTCGCTGGCTCTCTACTTGCTGCCTCTGAGGAGGATTGGAGTACAGTATCTGTTTTCAAGAACCCATTGTTCGGAAATGCAAGCTATCTCCGACGAGGAAACGGAAAACAAGGCCACCAAGCCGCGATTCAAAATCACAACAATCATCGATTGCGACTTCTCCTCTGGGATGATCATGCCAAGGCTGGCCACTACTTCTTCTCATGGGAGGGTGGCTTTGTTTACACTGGTACTGATGCCAAGGCCCCCAAGGAGTGGGTTGAATGGTCACTCGATTCGTGTCCACTGGACCTGAAAAAAGGCGAATCAGGCTACTTCAGCAAGTCGCTTCCAGAGGATGCATTGAGCTCAGGACTCGCCACAGAATCTGGCTGGATTAGCATATCACTTAACGATGGGACTGAATTAGGCATATCCTCAGAGGATCTGAATCTCAAGGATGGTGCGATCATACCGTCCATCGCACTCGGTATGTTACCTCCCAGAATACCAGCGATCGCTGAGGCCGAATGGAAATGGAAGCCTGATGGATGGCCAGATGGCTTGGACCTCCCAGAAAAGGGGCTAGAGGATGTCCAAGATGCCCTGAATGAGTGGATGTCCTCCAGAATATCTGATAATTTGATCGCAGAGGTCTGCAGAAGGCGGGTCCTCTCCTCCATAACCAGCGGATTCCTGAGTAGAAATGTCTGGTTTGATGAAGATGACAGGTCAGGATTCCTACAAAGCTTGGATGGGACTGCCCTCGAGAGGGATGCCTTGAGCACAGTTTTGGATAACATAGAGGGAGGGGTCCACGTAAAGGAAAATGGTACTTTGGAGATTCTTGACGATCTAGTGATCAGAGTAGATGAGGCAGCATGTCATCCTGTTCTGATGACCCTTTGGAATGACTATGGGATTTCGCTTCTAAGCTCAATGTTCGGGGTCTCGGGATCAGAGGCTGAAGATATCCACGAGAGGCAATCTAGGAGGAAGCAGGGTTTCGGAGCCTTCCTCAGGCAAATGAAGGAGGAAAGGAGCGTCGAAGACAGGCTTCGGCTCTTACCATGGAACGAAGGGGACCTTCCAGAGCCTCTTGCTTTCGCTGACGGCTTGATCAGGGAGTCCTTTAGGTCGGGAATATCTGCCACGGTGTCCACGACATCGAAGCAGAGGGGGCTTCTCCAGGCAATGGGCTGGGCCTGGCTCGTAGTGCACAACAAAACGGAGTCTGATGCTTGGAGGTTCGACAAGGAAAGTCGAGACAAAGGTGGTGATTGGGTCCCCTATCTCTCGGCATTGTACGATGCCGGAATGTCAATTCTGAATACAGATGATGGGTCTGAACAAGAATACAGGGCTGCAATGATCGCACTCGCATCTGCTTGTGGAGTTTCGATTGAGTGAAGTGCACGCGCTCTCACGGGGCAATTATCCATATCGAGACGCCTATTAGGGCAATGCCGAAGAAACCATTGAGGATTCTGGCAGATTTCTTTGTCGTGAACAATTTGCTGAGATAATATCCAAATGCCGCCCATGTAATGACAGCAGGGAGACCAAATAGGAGGTTTAGCGTCACTAGAGCAACCTTACCGGGGTATTCATTTCCGAAAACACTGCCAAAGGTAGTCATCAGCACGAGGAAGTGAATCCATGCCTTACCATTCACCAATTGCAGTACTACTCCGGTCCGCACGCCCAATGAACCATTAATTTCCGCGTCCTTGGATGTGTCGGACATCGCGATTTTTACCCCTAGGTATGCAATATAGATGGCCCCTAGAACGGCTAATGCCTCAAATGCGGCCTCATATCTTTCAATCATGTCTGTAGCGGCTCCAATCAATAGACCCAACGATGACCACCCTATAGCCATACCAGATATCAGGGGCAGCGTTGCCCGGAATCCAAATCTTGATCCATGGGCAGCGCAAAGCACGTTATTGGGGCCCGGTGTAAAACACATCGGTACTATGAATACTAGCGATGCGAGGAGGAGTTCAAGGTCCATGATCTCCTCATGTCATCTCAATCATCATCTGCTTGGCAGAGTTCAATCCAGAGTCAATGTCCTTCCAGAGATCCTCGACATCTTCGATGCCTATACTCATTCTGACAAAACCAGGTAAGACCCCTGCTTCGTGCCTAACCTCCTCTGGGACAAACATGTGGCTTGAATTGAATGGGCATTCGACAAGTGATTCAACCCCACCGAGGCTCGTAGCTTCGAATATGATGTCAAGTGACTTCATGAATTTGAGTGCGGCTTGGTCTCCTCCCTTGATGATGAACGCAAGCATTCCACTGCCTTTTGGCATGACCTTCTGAGCAGTGTCATAATCCGGATGCGATTCTAGAGACGTATGAATAACCTTCTCAATCATTTCGTGGGAAGACAATCGTTTTGCTAGTTCCGCTGAGTTCGATGCATGGACTGGCATGCGGGTGTGAAGAGTCCTCATTCCCCTTTCTAGGAGGTAGCACATCTGCGGGTCTGCTGCCCCACCGAAGTATATCTTGTGATGAAAAATCTGCTCAATAAGATCTTTCCTGCCTGCAGCGAAACCGGCCGTTAGGTCGGCGTGTCCACCGAGGTACTTGGTCCCCGAGTGAAGAACGATATCAAAGCCCATTTCAATTGGTCGGCAAGACCAAGGTGATGCAAACGTGTTGTCAACTACAGACACTAGGCCGTTCTTCTTAGCTACCTCGGCCATAGCTTCCAGATCGCAGACCTTCAGTGTTGGATTAGTCATAGTCTCCACGTAGAGGACCTTCGTGTTCTCTTGAACCGCGTTCTGGTATGACTCAGGGTCTCTGACATCTGCCATGGTCACCTCAATGCCCAATCTAGGGAGGATCTCAGTGAGTAGACCGTATGTGCCACCATAGCAGTCGGGTGTGGCAATTATGTGATCCCCCTTTGACAACAATGTCATCAGTGTGGTTGATATCGCTGCCATCCCGCTCGAAAATACCTCGGCATCTTCCGCACCTTCCAATGCTGCTAGTTTTGCGGAGACCACTTCGGAATTAATGCTGGAGATCCTGCTGTAGACAACAGTGTGGTGTAGTCCCTCTGCCCAGCCTTGATACTTCTCGTCTGTCAACCTGTAGGTTGATGTTCTGAAAATTGGTGTCGTGGCCGATCCCTCTATCTCAATCATTCCCGAATGAACGGCTTTTGTAGCGAACTCACCATTGTCTGCGTCGACGGCCATGTCCTTCGACATACGGTGGTCAAAATGAACTATCCGTTGGGGAGTGATTTAATCCGAGCTCATCTTGGGGGATTCATGGCAGCCATCGAGGCGTCTCTGCAACCAGTGGCTGCGGTAGGCATCGGCATCTACGTCATGGCGGTGTTATTCGGGACCAAGATCCCCTACGACATGATGGTTAACAGAGGTGTAGAGCACATCAGAGCAGTCTACTACAACAGAAAGATCGTCCACATGCTGGCCGGTGGAGTGGGATCCCTGTCTGTCCCGATCCTGTTTTCCAGCCTGTGGTATCCAGCCATCTGCGGTGGTCTGTTGATGGTATTCACATGGGTAGGGCACCTTTCTGGAAAGCGAATGTACTGGTTTCAGACAGACATGAATCAGAATGATGTAAAGTTCGCCTTCATGTGGTGGACTTCAATATCATTGATCTGGTGGTTGGTCGGGGATCCCTGGCTGGCCATCATGCCATCATTGTTCATGGCCTTTGGTGATGGGGTAACCGGAGTTGTCAGAAACGCAGTGATTCGTAAAAGATCGAAAAGCGCCATTGGGAACGTCTTCATGTTCATTGTCAGCGCACCAATGGGGTGGTACGTTGGGATGGCGGGAGATCCTTCCATACCTCTGTGGGGCTTGATTTCCGCGGGAGTCGCCACGTTCGTCGAGAGGTATGAATTCGGCCCCATTGACGACAATATCCTAATCACGATCTTCGCGACCTTGGTGATACTGATAGGCGTTCATACTGGCCCTCTCCTCTGATGCTACCACTGCAGTCACTTTCAGACAAATGGCTACGGCGGGTCCTATCAACAAAGCAAATAGAACGGTCCCGATCCAGAGATCTCCGCCCATCAGCCAACCCATTAGAAGGACGCTTGTCTCGATCGACCCTCTAACCAACCCTATCGGCTTGCCGGTTGCTTTGTGCAATCCTGTCATCCAACCATCGCGAGGGCCGGGTCCAAGGTTGCAGGTCAGGTAGAGTGCGCTCCCTACGGCGATGAGGGTCGTTCCGACGACTATCCGAAATAGTGAGTTCGTCGCACTTGGGCTGATGCCAAGCTGCGGTTCGAAAATCTCAATGGTACCTGCGATGATTATCACATTCAGTATGGTTCCCACACCTGGCCTTTCTCTGAGGGGGATCCAAAGAAGAAGTACAACCATACTGACCAAGAACGTGGCTGTTCCAATGCTCGTGCCCATCATGAATGAAATACCATCGGCGAGAACAGTCCAGGGTGTGACCCCCCAATCAGCGCTGATTATCACAGCATCCCCCAAGCCAAACAGGAATAGGCCAAGCACGAGTATTGACAACGTACTCCCGCTCGGTCGAATAGAATGCATATCCGTGGAACTCCACCATGTGGTCGGTATGTCTCGGCCCATCCGGTTGCTGGCCATGTCATTCCCCTGCTTGATTCCACCACTCGGTGCCAGTAACGTAATCTTCTCCCATTAGCGGGGGATCATCCCCTTCATTCAATGTTGCCAAATACTCGCTTGGATTATTGTGATATTCCACATGGCCATGGCAGAAATGACTGTTGAACATCACCTCTCGGTTACATTCGTCAACCCGGCAAGTCGCGAACGGCTCAAACGGCCCCAATACAGATGTTTTATTCCTATTTTTTTCTTTATTGGCAAGTATTATTGACATTTCCATTAAATTCCATGGGTTGAGAAAATAAGCGAGAACAAGGGCTGCGACCAACATACAGAGATCTGCACCGAGAGACATGTCGATTTTTCAAAGTAGTATATGATTAGTAGTTTCGGCTTATTTTGAGGTTTCTGTCTGAACCCAGGTATGATAGTCCTCTTCAACAGAGACTTGCCACGAAATTATCTCTGGTACCTCATTGGGATGATTTTCCTTGAGCCATTCCACCAAATTCGATTTAGAGGACAAGGAGGTTTTCACTTGGATAGCCCATTCAGGGTTTGAAGCCGTTTCTCCATTCCATTGATAGATGGAGTCAACCTTAGTAACCTTCAGGCACGCAGCGAGTCCCAGACGGATCATTTCATTGCACCAGTCGCCCACAATGGCCTGATTCAAGTGTCCGGGGAGAGTTGTCTGCAAGACGAGTATCGCGTCATTCATGAAACAGCACGTACGCCCTCAGATGATCAATTAGGTGGTCAATGTTGAAGACTGGCGCCTCCATGGGTTGGCAGGGGTCATCATGCAGGAGTGGAGCAATCCGATCGAATCGGGACCTATCCCTGCTTCTGATGAGGGCTATGACGTCATAGTGGTAGGTGGCGGCCCGGGTGGAGCCGCTGCTGCAGGCTATCACTCGATGGCCGGCTCCAGAGTGCTGCTTCTTGAGAAGGAGGTGTGGCCAAGAGACAAGATTTGTGGAGATGCTGTCGGTGGAAAATCACTATCGCACGTCGCTGAGTTGGGAGTAAAGTCGATGATTGAAAAGACTCCGCATTTTCGAGTTGACTCTATTGTGTTCTCCTCGTCAGACGGATCAGAAGTTCGTGTCATGCTACCGGAAGAGAGCTTCAACAGGCTGGAGGCAGGGTACGCCCTGCCTCGAATGCAGTTTGACTACATGATGTTCAAACAAGCCACGGAGCTTGTCCTGGCGAACGATGGAGCCGTCATTCAGGACTTCTCCGTGACCGAGGTCAATGTCGAAGACCGGCCGGATGGGCCGATGATTACAGGAGTGACTGGGCACCTCGGCCCGAAAAAAGACGGCAGGACCATGAGTTTCAAGGCACCACTTACTATTGGGGCCGCAGGGTATAATTGCCCGGTGTCAAAGAAAATCACTCAGTCCGTATTCAATGAGCCCTTCCGTGATGATGAGCACTTCTGTGGAGGCTACAGAGAATACTGGACGGGCGTTAAGGGCTGTGAAGGTGGAACTGGTCCAATAGAGATTCATTTCATCGACGAGGTCAACCCGGGTTACTTCTGGATCTTCCCAGTTAGTGAGGACGTCGTGAATGTTGGTGTTGGAATGGTCATCTCCGAGCAGAGGAAGCAGAAGGGCATGCGATCCTCTCTGAAAAAGATGCAGAAATGGATAACAAATGAGTCGCCTAGGTTCAGTCATCGTTTCAAGAATGCACAGATGGTCGACGGTACTGGCAAGGGGTGGCAGCTGCCATTTGGATCACCCAGGGTGAAACCCGCCTCCTTTCAACCGAGGAGGGGGGCGATGGCGGGAGCGATGTGTGTTGGTGACTCTGCCAGCTTGGTAGACCCATTCACAGGCGAGGGCATCGGCAATGCCCTCGTATCGGCAAAGTTGACCGCGAAATTCTTCGATCGTGAGGAGCACACTAACGGCTTTCCGGCAGATCAAGCCGCCCACTACATGGAGTCCCTATGGGAGGAGTTGGGGAACGAGCTGAGCAACTCTTACCGGCTTCAAGGGCTGGTGAAGAGGAAACGTCTGATGAGCTGGTTCGTCCGGAGGGCCTCTAAGAAGCCGAAAATCGGGGAAATACTGACTGAGATGATCGCCAGCAAGGAAGCTCAAGGTCAATTGTACAGTAAATGGTTCCTCTTCAAGACGATTGTATTGCCATGAGGGGTATTTTCAATGGGCCTAACAACCGAAATGGCGGATATAGAGGCTGTGTTCCTCGATTTAGACGGGACAATCTACCTTGGTAGTACCTTGATTGAGGGGGCTTCGGATTTTTTGAGTCGTCTGGATGAGCGGGGAATCAAGCGGTTCTTCCTCTCCAACAACTCAAGTCGATCAGTGGCCCAGTACCTCATGAAACTACACAAGCTGGGGATCGTGGCCTCCGAAGAGGAGGTTCTTCTGTCAACTCACGATCTGCTTCGTTGGCTTAAGTCGCAGAACATAACTGAAACCTACCTTGTGGGTACCGAGGGAATGAGTGACATGCTCGCGTCTGCTGGAGTTTCCTGTGATAGCCAGACACCTCAGGCAGTTGTATTGGGATACGACACCGAGGTGAGCTACGAGAAATTGAGTATCGCCTCAGGACACCTCCACTCAGGCGTACCACTGGTAGCGAGTCACCCTGACATGGTATGTCCATCTCCAACTGGTGGGCTCCCCGATGTTGGGGCCTACCTAGCCCTGTTCGAAGCCACGACGGGGGTTAGGCCTACGAAAATCTGTGGGAAGCCAAGTGCCAGCATGATCACAGGGGTTTTGGATGAGTTGGGGCTCGAACCCGTAAAGTGCGCGATGATCGGAGACAGGATCTATACTGACATGGCGATGGCGCGGGCCTCCGGTGTTCATGGGGTGTTGGTGCTTTCTGGAGAAGCAACCCAAAATGACGCTGAGTCTTCAGACCTGGAGTTCAGTTTGGTTGTCCCATCGGTAGCCTCATTGATTAATTGAGTAATCCTGCGAACGAATAGGGGTTTCATTCAAGTGCCTTGACCGGTCTTTGTCAGGCCATGGACGATGACTGGGAGTCCATGGGTGCCGAGCGTATTAGCGAATTGCCCACTGTTAGGCAGTGGCCGAGGCTATCCAACCACACTCGCATGGTGGAGATGTTCTCTGAAATGGGAGTCCTTGGGTCCGCGCCATTGCATGACGCCCTACTCAGATCATCACGGGGTTATCACTCCCTGCCCCTCCCTTCGAACATAGGAGACGTCAACATAGAGACTAGCGCACTACGAATGCCATGGTGGAAGGACGTCTCAGTGCATCAGTCATTGCTCCCGGGTCTCTACGAGACTATCCAGGTCCTTCAAGCACTGGACATACGTCAGGGAGATGATGTCCTGATTATTGGGCCACGAGGGAACTGGTGGACTGAGATAGCCATGCAGCTGGGAGCACGCAGAATCAGAGTCGTAGGGACCATCGAAGAAAGATTGGCCGAACTTCGATCTAGGTGGGCTTCTCTGCGGCTTGACCAAGCGGCTGAGGCCCTCGGGTGCGAAATTGAATGGCGGGTAGTTGGATCCCACAGGGACGCCCGGCCTCCAGCGGGATGGGATCGGATATTGATCACTGGAGGCTTATCTGAGGCCCCAATGTCAATCATGGAAACCATGGCAAGGGGAGGTTGTGCGATATTGCCGGTTCTCGAGGATTCCGGCACCATGCTTCAGTCTGTTAAGTGGAACGATGGGGGCTTCATGGCTCAGAGAATGGCAATCTGGAACGTAGACCTGCTTCCTGAGGCCATAGTGGAGTGTCTTTGTTCAGATGAGGACCTGCCCCCTCCAGAGACCGAGGCTTCGGGTGATGGCTGGACGGTTGACGATGCATGGAGGGCAGCTAACAGAGATCCCATCAGGGATAGGCTTGGCCCATTGATCCTATTGCAGCTGATCCAATCTACGTGGGACTCCCTCGGAACGGGATTCAAATCATCGGAGATAGAGGATGATGCTCGATTGTGCCTTGCGGAGGATCTCTTTCGCATGGGTCATGTGCTCCAGAGGTTGGGGGTTAGGGGCCTAGCAGCAGAGCATCATGGTTCTTCCTTCGATATGGCCCCGTCCTCCGAGGCTGCGAGTTTCCTTGGAATGACTTTCCGGGAGGATGACATGGATTACCTCGCTTGGCAACGCAAGGCCATTGAGACGGACCCCAGATTCGGCGGCTCCTGGAATGAGATCGGTGAGGCGATGCTCAACAGAGGCGATCCTAGATTCTCAATTCAGTGGTTTCGCGGGGCGATCAACTCAGAAAAATATGGGGAGAGGGGCGTGGCTTGGACCAATCTCGCGAGAGCCCATTTAGAGCTTGGTCAGATGAATTCAGCCTTGTTCGCAGCACAGGAGGCGTCAACCCTTATCCCCGAGGATGAGGATCTCCAAGAGCTGCTAGAGAGGCTCAGCGAGGATCTGACCTAGAAAGGTTCTGAAGCGACCGACCCGCAGGAGCGGCCATGTCTCGAGACAGATTGGTGGCGGTCACGGGGGCCAATGGATACATTGGCAGTCATGTTGTCAGGGTACTATTGGAACGTGGCTTCCGAGTCAGGGCTGGGGTTCGATTGCCCCACACAGAAGAGCGAATTCAACATCTGCAGGAGATGCCCATTGCGAAAGGCGGCTCACTCGAAGTACTGGCCACGGATGTTCTTGACTCAAGTGACGTAAATGCACTGCTCGATGGTTGCACGGATCTGATACATACTGCTGCCACGGTGATGATTCGATCGTCTAATCCAGAAGAGAAGATCCTGAGCCCTAGCGTGGATGGAACCATGAACGTGGTATCAGCATTGGAGTTGCACCCCTCCGTCCGCAATATCATCCACACCTCCTCCACTGCAGCAATAAGACCAATGAAGTGGGAGAGTGGCGCGACTCTGTCTTCGGAGGTCTGGGCAGAGGATGCGACCATAGAAAACAATCCATATGGCCTCGCGAAGGTGTTGGCCGAACGTGAAATCAGGAAATGGCACACTGATGTAGGCACTAAGCAGGGCAGAACACTGAAGACCATTCACCCTTGCATGGTTTTCGGCCCTCCACTCAGCAGCTACCATTTGAGGGGGTCTCTGACGATCTTGATGATGCTAGCAAGGAGGAGCATACCTGCCATAATCCCGATGAACATCAACATAGTAGATGTTCGGGACGTGGCTGAATCTCACGTTCGGGCTCTGGACATGGGCGAAGACGGTGGTAGATACCTAGTCACCTCAGGCTCGATGTGGATGAAGGAAGTCGTGGCCCTCCTCAGAAAGGCGTATCCTAAGCATAGATGGCCCAGGATACCCATACCATACCCTTTGGCAGTGTTGGCAGCAGGAGTTCACCCCGCTGCTAGTATCTCCTGGGCAAGGACACATCTTGGAACCGTACTAAACTGGGACTCTCGACCGGCACAGAATGACCTTGGCATGTCATGGATGCAACCATCTTCCTCCGTTATTGACACATTCAAGCCGATCTTCGATTCCAAGTGGTTGTAAAGCGTACACCTCTTGAATGGCGGCGTCGTGGGGTTGCCGTGCGTCTGAGTGCGGCAGGTCTGGTATTTGTCGTATTGATGGGTAGTTTGAGTGGCTGCCTGTCTGCGGATAGCGACGCAAAGACAGGGATGGGGCCCTCATTCACAGATCCCTGTGAAAGTGGCACATCAGACACCACATGGTATCATTTCGGCAACGCGACTCCTGCGGAAACCGTGACATGGTCATCGAACATGTCATCACCCATCTGTACGGTTGGAACCTACTATGGAATCGGTATGACAACATTCGAACCGACCATCGGTGTAACTTCCTCTGATAATCTGTACATGTCCAGTTATGGGAATGGACCGGCAGGCTCCACTGCTATCGTCCAATGCAGCGGACTGGTCAATATGGTAAGCTTGGAAGAGTATTCCTGCGACAATGTGTATGACGCCATGGCCCCAGTGCCGAACAGCAATGATCCCTACGTATACGTGGATCCATGGACTGATCGAATAATGAAGTTCGACATGCATGCGCTTCTTGGCATGACTGTGGAGTGGTCTGATGATGATGGTGGATCGTGGTTCGGTCCCTCCGTGGCAACAGGGTGGTCAGTACAGGATCACCAGACCATCGCATCATCGCCCTACCCAGCACTCGCACACCCAACTACCTGGGTCTTCTGCGTGAATGGGAACTACCCATATCCTGTGTGCTCGGCGAGCAACGATGGTGGATTGACGTGGGGCCCGGAGCTCCCAGGAACTCCTTCAGATTGTGAAAGTGGTGGGTTGACCGGTCACATGGTCGGATCGAACAACGGTAATTTCTACAGAGGTCATAGGGGATGTAATGGTGGCGAGGGGTATTCGATCTACCGGAGCGTGGATGGGGGGATTTCTTGGTCCGAACACCCTCTTCCGACCGAGTCCTCAGGCACCGCTGAGACTTGGAACTTCGAGGAGGCACAGGTCTTCGCCGACGAAGATGACAATGTGCACGCCATGTGGATGGGTCTCGACAACATGCCCTACTACTCCTACTCCACTGACGAGGCGGAGACATGGAGCAACCCACTAATGATTGCGCCTCCGATAGGACTCAATGGTACTGGCTTCCCAGTCATAGCCGCTGGGGGATCCGGCCAGGTCGCGATGGGGTACATTGGAACCTACAACGGTGGCGATACGTGGAATGGGTACCTGAGTGTGATACAGGATGCCTTTTCCGATCAAGTGATGATTACCACAGTCCAGCTGAATGAACATGATGATCCATTGGAGAATAACTTCCAAGCCTGCGGCTACGAGAGGTGTGGGGGCTTCGGGGACTTCAACGACATAATCGTGGACCAACATGGCAGAGTTTGGTTTGGATTGGCCCACAACGTCGCTGGAGAAATCGGTATCTTCGGCACCTTGGCCGAGGGGCCGAACCTAAGGGGTACGGGGGGATTGGTTTCCATTCCACTCGGTGGAAACTCGACCTTGTAAGTCTTGGATCGGTCACCCATCTTGCTCGCTGGTAGTGGGTTCCTGAGTTTCCATATGGCCCTCTGGATTCTGATCTTCAAGGGTGTCCCTCTCTGAAAACTCACCATTTCGGAGCATGACACCCACGAAAGTCAATACCGCCAAGAGTACGAGAACGAGACCACTGAGTAGGATAATTATGAAGGTGGTGAGAGGGCTTTCCGAGGTAGCCACCTCAATCTTGTCTTCTCCCATGATGTGTATGCCTACTGCTAAATTGGTCGAGGCCCGATCCCCGGACACGGCTCGGACTAGGATCACTTGGTCACCCTCGACTGTGTTGTTTGGTAGAAACCTCAACCTATCCACAAGGAGATTGTGGGTGACGCTGAACTGCTCGTCTCCAACGGCGTACTCCGCTAAGTCCATCCAATTGTCACGCATGTCCCAGGTTCTCCATTGAACCCTCTGAACATCGCCTACGAGATTGAATATCACCGAGCCCCCCTGCCCAATGTGAATACGATTGTCAACGCCTACCTCACTTGACAGAGTGACGTTCAGAGATAGGCTGAGATCGTAGTAGTAGTTAGCGGCCTCCTCGACTGCCGGCTGGGCATTCACGTGCCCATGGCCATAGACGTTGTTCTGCCTATTCTTCGGAATGAGGTCCTCCGCGCACGGCTCGTTCGCGAGCATGTAGTGGCACTGTCTGTATGTCGAGGTCTCTTGCATTATGTTGCGCACGTCGAAGGGGCTCAAGTCGGGATTGGCCTGGTACATCAGAACAGCAACACCAGCCGCGCCAGGCGTTGCCATGCTAGTACCAGACAGTGCGACGTACCCGTCTCCAGTGTTGGCATCGGGTGCATTGACGCTGCTGCCAACAAACGCCAGATTGGGCTTGACCCTACCCTCTTCCGTTGGCCCTTGGCTAGAGTAGACTGCAATTGCGGTATCTTTGTCCAGTGAGCCGACTGTTATGACATCCTCAGCGCTCCCTGGCGTCCCTATGGTTGCGGTTCCTCCGCTGTTTCCAGCTGCGATGAACAAGGTGACCCCTGCCCTCACCATCTCATTAGCCATCCTGTTCACTGACTCCTCTTCTGAAGATGTCCATTCTATTGCTCCGGTAAGGGCCCCTAGGCTCATACTGGCAGCCCTGATGTTGAACTCATGCCTTTTTTCTACCGTCCATTCCATTCCCGCCATGACTGCAGCGAAGGATCCACTGCCACCTCCATCTAGCACTTTGACACCCACGAGGTTTGCCTTTGGGGCCACCCCTATGTGCTGATAGTCGGGCGCTCCAGTACCAGCAGTGATGCCTGCACAGTGGGTACCATGACCATTGTCATCATAGGGAAATATCTCGGTCCCATTAGTTGCGCTGGGGTTGTTTATTGCATCGTAAAAGGCCACTATTTTCGGGTCGTTTGTGGTATTGTCATCATCGAGATCGTCCAAGGCCGTGTGATTTCCGTCAATTCCGGTGTCTATTATTGCCATTGTCACACCAGCCCCGGTGTAGCCCGTATCCTGCCATACTAGGTCGACACCGTGTGCTGGGACGACGTCTTGCATTTGGATTCCCAGAAGTCCATCCAATTCAACAAATACAACTCTGGGGAGTTTGATCAGGTCATGGAGCCTTTCCAATTCGATGGTTCCAGCGATGGCGTCGATTAACCAATATCTGAATTGGGTCTCGAATCCGACCTCTGCTTCTATCATAGCTTGGTCCTCTGGGGTGGGTGTGCGGTCGAAATCCACGATGACGGATATCCTTCCATCCTCATCCAAGTATTGGTGTCGGTTATTCTCGGCTGCGATCCAGATAGCGTCGTGTATTCGGTCACCGTCCAAGTCCATTGTGGTGCTTTCCCACCAGTTTCCGACTGGGTCTAGACCACGGTTTTCAGAATTCGGAGAATCACCGAGTGGTGTTGCAGCAGCCAATGCCGGAGCGAGCATGAGGATCGCTATCGATAGTGGTACAAGCCCCTGGCGTGAACTGGTTTCGCTCATGTTTACGCTATGCGGGCCTCGATTGGATGATTTCAACCAAGCGGTTTCAGGTTCCACCTGGAGGGCTTTCAAACCCTCAATCTTCTTTCGCATCCGTACTAGATTGACGCCGGAAGGGGGGTTCTTCAGATCGATTGGTACTGAGACCATGCGAATGCCAAGTAGCCGAGTGCGAAGATAATCATGGCAACACCGCACAAGGACAGTATAGACTTGTAGATGTGGCGTGGCATGGCGTCCCTCATCCTGTGAAGCATGATTGCGATGAGGCATTTAACCAAAATAATGCCAATTATGAATGTGACAGCGTAGGCCAGTGGTGCTAGCGGATCTAATGCCACCGCTGAGGCCATGATCGGCCCTCCGATTAAGAACCAGAAAACATAGACATTGGGATTCAGGAGGTTCGTCAACACTCCCCTCCCGAATGCCTTCTTGCTAGATGCCGGCTCAAGCATACTTGACAACGTCGGTGGCTCAATTGAGAAACACTCAACGCCCATTTTGAACATGAATAGGGCCCCCAATATCGAGATCAGGACTAGGATGGATGGTTTGTCCACGAGTATGGAGGCGAAGAGGTAGCTAACAACGATGAGTGGCCCGTCAGTGAAGATCGGGGCGGCTGCTGTCCATATTCCCGCTCTAAGGTCGCCCGAGAGGGTCTCCCTCACCACCATTGTGAGTAGTGGGCCCGGCTTGATTCCCTCGATCACGGCTAGCGTGAGTCCCGCTAGGGCGTAGGTGAGAATGAGTTCGGTGTCCATCTGAGTCACCACGGGTAGAGCGGGACATGCTGTCCGTCTTGGGCTTCAGCGCCTCTGTTGGAGTTTCATCAACAGATTAAGGACTTCCAAGTATATCCAAATCAAAGTCACCGTCAAGCCGAATACTGCTCTCCATTCAAGCTCCTTGGGGGCTCCATTCTCTACTCCCCTCTCGATGAAATCGAAGTCAGAGGCGAGCATTCCTGCTCCCAGCGCGATGACGAGTAAGGAGAAGATGATGCCAATCGGACCGGATCCGTGGATGAGTGGAATGCTCACCCCAAACAGCAACAGGATGAATGAGAGGAGGTACACCATCATGATTCCAAATACGGCACTGTAGAGGGCGATTCGGAAATTGTGGTTGACGTTTATGAGTCCTGATCGATATACCCCCAACATGGCCCCGAAGATCATTCCAGTGATTAGGAATGCTTGGATGGTGATGCCCTGGAAGCCGGATTCGGGGCCTCCGAAGTGCTCGATAGCGAAGGTAATTCCACCGATAAAAAGGCCTTGTGAAGTCGCATATGTTAGCACGAATAAGGGGTTTGCAAACAGGCCTTGGAAAGAGGATGTAAACCAAGATAGGAATAGGATTATGCTAAAAACGGCATTCAAAACGAAGCCCGCAAAAAACAGTGTTATTGCGGCTTCTGGCTGGCCGGTGAGCCCGAGGCCCCAAATTGTCATCCCTGATGTTATGAAGAGGAGGAAGGTCACAGCGCCTTTCTCAGTCACCCCCTCTATTGTCATCCCATGGTTCCGCACAGACGTGTTTCCGGCCTCCCACCATGGTTTGTCTGGGTAAGAGCTCTTTTGGAAGGTGGATTCGTTCAAAGCGACGTTGCCCGATCGGTACATGGTGCTCCGATGGGCAATGTATTTTCAATTACGCTGTCGATTTGTCAGGGATTTGGTTAGATTCAGAGTAGATCGGTCAGGTGTCGGCCAGTATGGCTCTCTTCCACTGCGGTGATGTCCTCTGGGGTGCCCTGGGCGACTAGGTTTCCTCCCCTTGAGCCGCCCTCTGGCCCTAGGTCGATAACCCAATCACAGGACTTCACTACATCCAGATGATGCTCGACAATTACGACGGTGTGGCCATTTGACCTTATTCTGAGAAGGACATCGACCAGTTGGTGGACGTCGAACAACGAAAGGCCTGTCGTTGGCTCATCGAGGATGTAGAACGTGTGCTTCTTTGGTGGCCGATGGAGCTCAGTGGCAAGCTTAACCCTCTGCGCCTCTCCCCCTGAAAGGGTTGTTGCAGGTTGGCCGAGTCGGATGTACCCGAGGCCAACGTCCTGCAATGTTGTGAGTATTCTGCTTATTTTTCTCTGATTCTCGAATAACTTGCAGGCCTCGTCGACCGACATCTCCAACACGTCATGAATCGTTCTCCCCTTCCACTCAACTTCCAGCGTTTCCCTGGTGTATCTCTTCCCCTTGCAGATCTCGCATGTCACCCATACGTCTGGGAGGAAATTCATCTCCAAGACCGATGATCCCGCACCTTTGCACGACTCGCACCTCCCGCCTCGAACATTGAAGGAGAAATGGCCTGGTTTGTATCCCCGCTCTTTAGAGAGGGTGGTCTCGGCGAATAGTGCTCTAATCAGATCGAAGACGCCTGTGTAGGTCGCAGCGTTGGATCGAGGGGTACGACCTATGGGCGACTGGTCAATGACGATCGCTTTGTCCACATGCTCCATGCCTTCGATCCCGTCATGGCGGCCAGGGGTCGTGTCCGATCGGTGCAGTGACCTGAGGAGCGCAGGAGCGAGAGTCTCCGTCACGAGGGAGGACTTCCCACTTCCGGAAACCCCCGTCACTGCAATCATGCAGCCAAGGGGAAAGGCGACGTCAAGGCTCTGGAGGTTATTCTGTTTCGCATTCTTCACCACCAACCATCCGCCTTGGGTAGGCTTTCGCTGGTTTGGAACTGGTATGGTCTTCCTTCCTGATAAGTAGGCCCCGGTCTCAGATCTCGAGTTGTCGATCAGATCATCAATTTGGCCACTGACTATTACCTCACCACCTTCCTTCCCCGCTCCAGGGCCCAGGTCCACAAGCCAATCTGCCTGCATCAAGGTGGACTCATCATGCTCGACGACGATCAAGGTGTTGCCCAGGTCGGTTAGTTCCCTTAGTGTGTCCAGTAAGCGGGAGTTGTCTCTGGGGTGGAGGCCGATGCTTGGCTCATCCAAGACGTACATGACACCCGTGAGCCTCGTTCCGATTTGGGTTGCAAGCCTTATTCTCTGTGACTCGCCCCCAGAAAGGGTGTTGGCTCTTCGGTCCATGGTGAGGTAGTCGAGGCCGACGAGGGCGAGAAAGCGCAACCTAGATTCTATCTCCTTGATCACGTCATTCCCTATGTAGAGGGATCGGTCGTCCAAGATCTCTGTCTTGTCGAGGGTCTCGCCGCTCGGGCGGTCCCTCTCCAAGTCCTCCCATATGGGGTCCAACTCTGTCGTTTTCCATGCCTGTACTATCGCAAGTGCCTCCATGACGGTCGATGCGGAGAAATCTGGCAGTGAAATACCGCCCACTGAGACCATCGAAACTGCGGTGTTCAACTTCTTGCCCTCGCAAGAAGAGCATGGCTCGTCGGTCATGTAGGCCGAGAGTCTTGACCTCGTTCGATCGGAGCTAGTGTCAGTCAGAGTTCTTCGAAGCCTGGCGAAGACGCCTTCCCATGGCCTGTTCATTCGATATGAGGATCCCCTATCGGATTCGAAATGGAACCCTATGGTCGTCGACCCTGTTCCATACAGAAGTATGTCCTTGTGGTCGTCGTCCAACGCATGGAATGGGACGTCTGTTGGTATCGAGTAATGGTTTGATACCTGAATCATCTGGCTTTTGTACCAACCTGACATCATCGACCTTCGAAAGGGCTTGATACAACCTTCTTCTATGGTGGAATTCTGATCGATCACCAGTTCAGGGGAGAATTCTCTCTGCACCCCCAGCCCTTGGCAGGCCGGGCAGGCGCCAAGCGGGTTGTTGAACGAGAAGACTCGCGGTGACATCTCGGGTAGGAAGGAGCCGTGGACAGGGCATGCGAATTCCTCCGAATATGCGACTATCTCCCCCTCTTCGAATTCGCATTCCGAGTCTGCTGGTGCCTCTATGTTCTCGATCGCGACGGTCCCGCCGCCCAACCTGAGTGCGATTTCTATCGCCTCAGTCAATCTTTGTCTGTTGGGTCTGGAGATACGGACCCGGTCTATCCTGACGTCGATGTCGTGACGGAGGTTCTTCTCGAGTTCCGGTGGATTTTCGAAGTCAGCATCTCGGCCATTCACACGGCCCGCGAGGTATCCTTGTTCCACCATGGCTTGGAACAGGTCCGCATGGGTTCCCTTTCTGTTCCTGACGACGGGGGACCAGACTGCGATTCCGTGATTTGAGAATTTCCACAGGACGTCATCCACGATCTCCTGAACTGTTCTCCTTGCCACCTCATTGCCGCACTCCGGGCAGTGTGGGACGCCGATCCTGGCCCATAGTAGCCTGAGGTGATCCATTATCTCGGTCACGGTTGCCACGGTGGAGCGAGGGTTATGGCTACCTTGCTTCTGATCTATGCTGATTGCGGGGGAGAGCCCCTCGATGCTGTCACAGTCTGGCTTCTTCATCTGACCGAGGAATTGTCTCGCGTATGAGGAGAGGCTCTCGATGTATCGACGTTGCCCCTCGGCGTAAAGCGTATCAAATGCAAGGCTGGATTTTCCACTCCCTGATACGCCCGAGAAAACCACGAACTTGCCTCTGGGCACCTTCACATCCACGTTCTTCAGGTTGTGAGTCCTAGCCCCCCTGACCTCGATCCACCCATCTACTGCTTGTAGATCCTGATGGTTGGCCATGTCGGTCATTGGGCTGCTTCCGACTCTCATGGCCCTTGAACTCATGCTCGCACCCACGAGGGAAATATCTCCATTTTTCCCGTAATATTGTTTAATTTTGAGAAATTCACTACTAAGTGTTATGAGTTCGGGCAACGGTGCCATGCGGAATGCCGTAAACGCCGGTTTTGAGGTGCTGATGGGGCCTGATGCCGATGATAAGGTCCGAAAGGTAGCCATCGCTGCTGCGGTCATAGGCTTCGCTTCCCACCTCCTTCTGTGGGCGCTGCACAACTCCGGACAACTGACGATTGAGGGTGACTCGATGGAGTTGGTGAAATCGCCTCTCTCTGCACTGTACACCCCATTCTCCATCTTGCTGGCTTATGAGGTATACCAACTCATCAGAACCATACCAGAGTCGTTCTCATCCTCAGTAGGGAAGCAATATGAAATCGCTACGCTCCTAGTTGTAAGGGACATTCTGAAGAGGCTCTCTGATGTAAACAGCTCCGAGGGTTGGGAAATAAGCAGCGACGTCGGCTTCCTGCTGGTCGAGTGCGCTGCCTTCCTAGCGTTGTTCTACACCTCCCTCGCTTATCACAACATGAAGAAGGGGGCTGATGACTCAGCGACTCTCAGCGAAGAGGTCTCGATATTCATACTAACCAAGAAGGCAATTGCGAACCTCATGCTGGTCGTCTTCGCAGTGATCGCACTCTCCTCGTTGACCAGTTGGATTGCAGCGGTACAGGACGGTGGGGGGTCCGTTGACCGAACCATCTTCTTCCTGGACTTCTTCACGTTCCTCATCCTCGCGGACATCCTCATCCTCCTTATCTCGTATTGGTTCTACACGGACTTCCGAAACCTCGCTCGTAACACCGGATTCGTACTCTCCACTGTGATAATCAGGGTTGCGATATCCGCTGCAGGGGTCTCATCGATGGTGCTCTTCACCCTCAGTGGGGTCCTCGGCATCGCGATTCTGAGGATGTTCGCGACTAACCAGCCAGTGGGCGATTCATCATGAGAAGCGGCACCACGCCACCTTGGCTCGAGGACGATCCCGTCCCACCGAAGTCGCCGTTATCGATCTGGTACCACGACCTCTACACGATGGGTATCGACCCCACCGCAAGATTCCCCCGCGATCGATACAAGATGCTGGAGGAGCGAATAAGGGATGCCCCACTCCCATCTCCTATCGAGTTCCGCGAGCCAGGGCTCGCCTCCGCAGATGACCTTCTGAGGGTACATGGGCCCGACTATGTCGACCGTTTCCTTAGTGGTCGGCTGAGCGACAGAGAAATCAACAGGATCGGGTTAAAGCCCTGGAGGAGCTCATTCACACAGCGAACGCTTCTAATCATGGGAGGGAGCATATCTGCGTTGGAGCACGTTTTCCAGCATGGGGGAATATCCGGGAACATGGCGGGAGGGACCCATCACTCCCATGCTGACTTCGGGTCTGGCTACTGCGTCTTCAACGACATCGCGATCTGTGCCAAAATCGCATTGGAAAGAGAGGATGTCGAACGGGTCGCAGTCCTCGACCTCGATGTGCATCAAGGCGACGGAACCGCCGCCACTCTCCGGGATACCCCGGGGGCCCTCACAGTCTCCGTCCACTGTGAGGCGAACTTCCCGTTCAGAAAGGTAGCCAGTGACTTCGACCTGCCGCTGCCAGCTGGGGCAGGGGACTCGGATTATCTTGACCGGGTGCAGGAGGGGCTGGACATTGTCAGCGGCTTCTCACCGGACGTCTTGCTGTTCCAGGCCGGCGTCGACGCTCTTGCAAGCGATGCTTTGGGGAAACTCAAGGTATCGAGGTCTGGGATGAGGCTCCGAAACCAAATGGTCCTATCCCACGTGGTGGACCAAGGACTGCCCTGTGTCATCTTCATGGGAGGGGGGTACTCCGACCCGATCAAGCACACCGTGGACGCCTTCCTCGACCTCTTTGCAGACGCTGCGATCGCGAATGGCCGCATGCAACGCACGACTGGACTGGGAGGACGGCATCGTGAACGTGAGGCGGTCTGATGCCAGAGGGGCCCGAGATCAGGCGTGCAGCGGACAAAGTCGCGCGCAGACTCGTTGGAGGCGTGCTGACATCGATCAAGCTGCCATATCCCCCTATCTCGGAGTTTGATGGAGTCCTCGGGGATGCGAGCGTCGAGTCTGTCACTTCCCGTGGCAAGGCCCTCCTGATGAGGTTCGACAACGGGCTGACCCTATACAGCCACAGCCAGTTGTATGGGAGGTGGACGGTCAACAGGATCAGCACCAAGGTGAGATGGAACAGGTCGCTCAGGGCCGAATTCGTCTCAAAAGGCCATGCGGTGAGGCTATGGTCCGCGACGGACGTCGAAGTCATCCCCACGAAGGACGAGGAGGCCCACCCATACATCGCCAAACTGGGCCCCGACGTACTGGACGAAACAACGAGCCCGGATGTGATCAAGAACAGGTTGGAGAGCCCTCGGTTCAACGGTAGGAGCGCTGCCTCGCTGATGCTGGACCAGTCGTTCGTGGCCGGCCTCGGAAACTACCTGAGAAGCGAGATACTTCATCAGGCTGGTGTGCATCCCAAAACGAGGCCTAAGGACCTGGACTCAGAGAACATCACCAAGTGGGGATCGCTAACGAAAAGCATCAGCATCAGGTCATATGAGAGCAACGGGCTGACCGTGAGTGACGAGCTTGCTGGGGAGCGGAAGGAGATGGGTGAGCGGCGGCGATCGTACAGGCACTCGGCATTCTGCAGAAACGGGAAGGACTGTCATGTCTGCGGGGCCACTATCATTCGGATCAGGGTCTCAGGCAGACGCCTGGACATGTGTCCTAAATGCCAGGTGGAGTCCTGAAAGAAGATCTCTTCTGGCCTCTAAAACGGCGTGGACCCAGGAAATATTGGCCTTAATCCTGCGAGTTGCATGATGATTAAATGCCTGAGTGCAGTTTGCAGATCATGAGTAGAAACCTCACACCTATCATGCTTGTTGCTGGACCGCTGATGTTCATGGGTGCCTTCTTCCAATGGCCGATCACAAACGAGGTTGGCATGGAAGCTGTCAACCTGTTAGACGACAGGGGCTTGCTCATGCTTGCTGTAGGGGGCATCCTCGGCATGTCTCTGACATTCGCAGGGCTCCACCTCCTTTCCATGGACATGAAGAAGGGTGCTAATCGGTGCTCGACCCAACTGCTCAACATGGCAGACCTGTTCATCTTCGGCACCTTTGGTCTCTTCCTAGCGGGTCTAGGGGCCCAGGTGGCTGTGATCTTGACCATGACGGACACCAGCGCTGTGTTCGAAAGCGACGCAGCGCGTGAGGCAGTGGCCGTGACCGTGTACAACGCCGGCAATGGAATATGGGCGTTGACACCCGTTGTATGGGGCTTGGGGATGATCAGCATGGGCCTAGCCCACGTAGGTCTGAAGGTGCCCACAGACATGACAGAGGGCATGTTCTTCATGCTGATGCCAATCGGATTCGTGAACACGCTGCTGCCTCTGATACAGGATGGGGAGCAGGCTGAGCTCCAGATCGTCTTCCCGCTGACCATGCTGCTCTACATCGCACTGGGTGGGCTGATGCTCTCGGGGAATATCGAGGAGCCTGATGGGGAGTAAGGCGGTTAGCCTTCTCTTGACAATGCTTATCGGTGCCCTCGGTCGCAGGACTCTGTGAGGGGCCTGAATCCAATCACCCTAGCCATGTTGCTGATCGGCTCAACGGTCGCAGGGTGCATCGAGGTCGGTGAGCCAGACCTGGATGGGGACGTCCTTGTGATCGGGGACAGCCTCCTTGACTACCACGCCCCGGACGCCGATGTCGGCACGGTCGCCGGGGAGAGACTGGGCCTGGAGGTCGACATGCTCGCGAGTGGCGGGGCCTCCATGCTTGATCGCCATGGGATCGCGGACACCTATGTCGACGAGGGTCACGTCCTCGTCATCGCGAGTGGAGGTGGGAACGACCTGGAGGGCTGTGTTTGCGGTGACGACTGCTGGGGGGTGATCGACCTACTGATCTCTGAGAACGGCAGCGATGGCGCCATCCCCGATCTGGTACGCCGTATCCTCGACGACGGGGCATACGTCGCATGGGTGGGTTACATGCGCCCAATGGAGGATGCCGATGAGTACGCGGACTGCGGGGGGGAGGTCGACCTCTTGCGCGAGCGCCTCCAGCGCCTCGACGAGTCTGAGGATGGCATGATCTTTGTGGATGGCGCGCTGATCGGCACGGGTGTCGAGGAGGGCCTGTACGACCCAGATGGCTACCACCCATCGCCCGAGGGCTGCGCCGCACTGGGCGAGGAGGTCGCTCAACGCATTGACGATGCCTTTGGGCTGAGTGCCCTCGAGTGACCGTCCAGAGAACGTTTACCGAGAATGACCCGTGTCAAAAACATGCAGAAAACCCGTTCCACCTTGCTCGTGATACTGCTGATGACCGCCGCCCTCGCTGGGTGCATCAGCGAGGACACCTCGGACCTAGACACCCAAAACACAGAGCTCACCCAGACCATCGCAGAAAGGGACCTGGCGATCTCGGAGCTCGAGGCCAGCATACCCCTGATAGAGGAGCAGCGGGACGCGCTGCTTGCCCTGCTCAGCGACTCGCAGGAGTTCGCCAACCAGACGCTCGAGCTCGCCGAGGCGATGAACGAGAC
>MDTD01022207.1_pt1 | contig 63560 bp, 64 predicted proteins | sample 811221 | NCBI WGS metagenome assembly MDTD01 (sample SAMN05326646, study PRJNA326480) | marine metagenome | isolation source: seawater | place: Pacific Ocean: South West | collected 2011
AGGAGGAATCTCAGCAGGACCCAATTGACCCCATTTGTCCAATAGTTTTCCAAACACTACTGGGTGTGCTTCAATTTTACGGTTATATTTTTTAGCTAAGGAAGGGATTCTTCTCCAAGCAAAGTAAGCATAAGGAGATATGTAATCGAAATAAAAATGTATTGATTTTGATGACATTGACTTTATTCCCACTCAACAGTTGTAGGGGTCTGTAAGTCAATGTGAGAGTAGGTTTGAAAATACTTTGAAACTACTTTGAAACACATAATTCCTCCAAAAATAATAATCACTGTCCAGAACCCTTACATTATAACACTTTGCGATACTTTTACGAACACTTTCTATTTGTTGTGATATTTTATCTATTTTGATTTTCATAAATGTATCACTTTTAAAGAAGTACGGTTAATACTTTGATTATAAAAATATCATATTATTGTTATTTTATTGCAACTATTTACGGAAGCTTAAAAAGTTTCTCGTGGGAAACTATTATTACATAAGTAATGTTCGGTGGATCATTACTTTGACGTTACTACTTATGATTATCTATAATATCAAAAATTTGCAAAATTGTTGGAAAGTATTTCTGTATAATGTAGGAAAGTTAACTACTTTGAAAGTACTTTGAAACTATTTTTATAAACGTAAAATCTTAGTTTTATAGTTCTTACAATGGTTTTTTACGTTACACAATTATTCCCACTCAATAGTTCCAGGTGGTTTTGAAGTTATATCATAAGTTACTCTATTTATTCCTTTGACTTCATTTACTATTCTAGTTGAAACTCTGTTTAAGAAAGAATGTTCAAAAGGAAAAACTTCGGCAGTCATTCCATCAACTGAGGTAATTGCTCTTAAAACTAAGGCATTATCATAAGAACGTGAATCTCCCATCACTCCCACACTTTTTACAGGTAATAGAACACAAAAAGCTTGCCAAATTTTATCATATAAATCTGCATTTCTTATTTCATCAATAAAAATATTATCTGCTTTTTGTAAAGTTTTTATAGAATCTTTTGTGATCACTCCAGGAATTCTAATTGCTAAGCCTGGTCCTGGAAAAGGGTGTCTTCCAATTAAATCCTTTGGAAGACCTAATTCTTCTCCTAATATTCTTACTTCATCTTTAAATAGTTCCCTCAAGGGTTCTACCAATTTTAAATTCATTTTTTCAGGTAACCCCCCTACATTATGATGAGACTTAATAGTTACAGAAGGACCTCCTGAAAAAGACACAGACTCAATTACATCTGGATATAATGTTCCTTGAGCTAAAAATTCAATATTTCCCAATTTTTTTGCTTCAGATTCAAAAACTTCTATAAATTTATTACCTATAATTTTTCTTTTCTTTTCAGGATCATTTACACCTTGTAGGGCATCTAAAAATACTTTTTCTGCTTTAACATTAATAAACCTAGAACCAAGTCTTTTTTTAAAAATAGAAGAAATTTCTTCTGCTTCACCTCCCCTAAGTAGACCATGGTCCACAAAAACACAAACTAATTGGTCGCCAATAGCTTTATCTAATAAAGCTGCCGTAACTGATGAATCAACCCCGCCTGATAAGCCACATAGTACTTTTTTTAATCCTACCTGATTTTTTAAAATATCAACTTTATAATTTAAAAAGGACTCCATACTCCATGTAGTTTCACAAAGTGAAATTTTTTTTACAAAATTATGAATTAATTTTTTTCCATCTAGTGTATGTACTACCTCTGGATGGAATTGAACACCATATTGTTTAGTTTTTTCATTTGCTATCACAGCAAAAGCCGCTCCCTTAGTTTCAGCCACTAAATCAAAACCCTCTGGCATTTCGACTACACTATCTCCATGGCTCATCCACACCTGGTACTTTTTACCTTCATCCCATACTTGGTCCGTCAAAGAACAAGACGATACTACTTTTATATTAGCTCTTCCAAACTCACTTTTTTCAGAGGATACTACGGTACCTCCAAGTTGTTGAACTAATACTTGTTGTCCATAGCATATACCTAAAATAGGCTTGCCCATATCTATAATTTCTTTTGATATCCTAGGTGTTTCGATGCCTAGAACAGATGAAGGTCCACCAGATAAAATTATTCCTTTTGGATTATTATTAATTATATACTTACTTACCTTATTATAAGGAATTATTTGACAAAAAACTCCTTCCTCTCTTACGCGTCTAGCAATTAATTGTGTATATTGGCTACCAAAATCAATTATTAAAATATTATCTTCACTGAACTTGTTAGCTATTTCAATATGACTACTCATTGTTTGCCTCATAAAATGCTATTTTGTTTTTTAAATCATAAAAATCCTCACAGCCAAATAGACATATTAAATCTAATTTGTCTAAATGATATTTAGCACTATTTAAATTATCCATCTCTAGATAGGTAATAGCAATGTAATGATGGGCACCAGTAAAATTACTATCTATTGATAGTGCTTTTTTATAAAAATTAATGGCCAATTCATAGTTTTGCAATTGTCGTTCAACGTATCCTAATAAATTATATGCTTCATGGTCAGAACTATTATTTTCTATAAATATTTTAAGGTTACTTCTAGCCTTCTCATATTCTCCAGCATCAATCATTTTATGAATTGATTTTTTGTCCATTAAAATATCGCTATTATCATTTGTTGTAGGGGTAGGATCTTGCATATTTGCTAAAACAACTTTAGAAAAAAATAAAAATACTACTATACTACTTAAAAAATATCTCATTTTACTTTCCTAATTATTTATTCCTTACTAGCCTTGCTAGAAAAAAGCCATCGCATTTATGAATAAATGGTATTAATTGACAGTACGCTTCTTTACCAAACCTCTCATGTGACATAGTGATACTATCCCATGAATCTTCCAAATCTACAATTTCAAAATTAGAATTATTTTTTAAAAAATAATTAATTTGATCTTTATTTTCATTATCTAATATAGAGCAAGTTATATAAACTATTTCGCCTCCAATTTTAACCAAATCTGCTCCATAGTTTAGAATTTCTTTTTGAATTTCTAATAAATTTTCAAATTGATTATTAGTTAGATTTAACTTTTCTTCCGGCCTTCTTCGCCAAGCTCCGCTTCCAGAACATGGTACATCACAAATTATACGATCTGCCTTAAAATTTAAATTTTTATAATTCTGTTCTAGTATAATCTTATTTTTAACCTTAGACCTCAATGCTCTTTCTCTTATTTTATCTAGCCTATTTATATTTATATCTGTAGCAATTATTTTTACATTTTCTAATAAATCAGATATAGCCAAAGACTTACCTCCAGCTCCTGCACATAAGTCAATAACAGTTTCATTCTCTTTTACGCCACTCATTAAAGAGACTAATTGGCTACCCTCATCTTGTACTTCAAATAATCCTTCTTTAAATTCCTTTAAATGAGTAACAGAAAGTCTTTTATTTATCCTTACACCAATAGGCGAAATAGGAGTAATATCTGATTTTATATTATAATTTTTGAATTTATTAATTATATTTTTGCGCGATATACCTTTTTTAACTCTAATATCAAAATGTGCCTCGTCAAACATACTTTGACATACTTTTTTGGTATTAATATTAAAGCTTTCATGAATTTTATTATATAACCATAAAGGCAAAGAATTTTTAATATATTCCTCTTCGCTTATTTGAAAATTATCGATCTTATCAATAAACTGTTTTATCTCTTTATTCAATTTGATAGCATAAGGCCCATCATCGAAAGAATTAATTAAATCATCTTTTTTACAAATATGAAAAATGTAATATATAATTGTTATTTCAAGAGCATAATTATCTAAAAATATATTTTTTTTTTGAATAAAATCTAAAATATAATATCTTTTTAATATTCCATATACAGCATTAATAATTTCTCTTTTATCTTTAGAGCCTGCATATCTGTTATTTCTCATCCATCTTTTAATATTATTAGCTATAACATAATTGTTATCTATTTTATTTTTGAAAACACTATCAATAATTTCTACTACTGATAATAATCGAGCTCCAGGTGTCAAGTATCACCGGTTTTATAATTAGGAGCTTCCTTTGTAATTGCAATATCATGGATATGGCTTTCTTTAACTCCAGCACTAGTAATTCTTTGAAAAACACATTTATTCTGCATTTGTGAAATATTTTTATTTCCCGTATATCCCATTGCTGCCTTTAATCCCCCAATTAATTGATCAATAACTGAGGAAACCATACCCTTATAAGGAACTCTTCCTTCTACTCCTTCAGGTACTAATTTCATTTGATCTGTAATATCTTCTTGAAAATATCTATCGGCAGACCCTCTTGCCATAGCTCCTAAAGAACCCATACCTCTATAAGATTTAAATGTTCTTCCTTGGTATAAAAATGTTTCACCAGGAGCTTCTTCTGTCCCTGCTAAAAGCGATCCAACCATTACAGAATCTGCTCCAGCTCCTATAGCTTTAGCCACATCTCCAGAAAATCTGATACCGCCATCCGCAATTACAGGAATATTTTTACTTTTACATACTTTTCTTGCTTCACATATAGCTGAAAATTGGGGAACACCTACTCCAGCAACCACTCTTGTAGTACAAATAGATCCTGGTCCAATTCCAATTTTTACTGCATCTACTCCTGCCTTAATTAATGCTTGTGCTCCTTCTGCAGTTGCTACATTACCTCCAACAACTTCAATATTTTTAAAAGACTTTTTTATATTCTTAATTACATCTAAAACCGCTTTTGAATGACCATGTGCAGTATCTACTACAATAGCATCAACTCCAGCTTTAACTAAAGCTTTTGTCCTTGTCATTCCATCTTTGCCAACTCCAACTGCTGCAGCTACTCTTAAGCGGCCTTCATTATCTTTAGTAGCTAAAGGATATTTTTCACTTTTTTTGATATCAGATACGGTTATTAAACCAACACACCTATTATTCTTGTCAACTACTATAAGTTTTTCTACACGAGTACTAGTAAGATCAGATATTGCATCCTTTCTTTTTACGGTATCTGGAACTGTTAATAAATTCTTTTTAGTCATTAAATTTTCAACTAATTCATCTGGGTTTTCTGCAAACCTCACATCTCTATTTGTAATAATACCCAATAATTTTCCATTTTTATCTGTTACTGGAAAACCTGAAACGCCGTGTATCTTCTTTAAAGCCAATATATCTTTTAATGTATCATCTGGCCTGACAGTAATAGGGTTTATTACCATTCCAGATTCAAACCTTTTAACTATTTCAACTTCGCGTACTTGCTCTTCAATTTTATTATTTTTATGAATAACTCCTATACCGCCAGATTGAGCCATAGCTATAGCAAGTTTCGATTCCGTAACAGTATCCATTGCTGAAGATATTAAAGGAATATTCAAATATATTTTTTTAGTAAACAGAGTTTTAGTATCAGCTTTGTTTGGAAGCACAGAGGAAGCTGCTGGCCTTATTAACACATCATCAAAAGTAAAAGCTTCAACTAATTTCAATCATTATCTCTCTAATTTTAAATATATAAAAAAAATATATATTAATTATTTACAGAATATACATAATTATTTGATTACGCCAAGTCTTGATTATTAAAATTTAAACCTATTAAGAATATTTCTGCAGAATCCTTTCTACTTGCAGCGGGTTTAAAGCGTTTAATTTCAGTAAAATAAGATCTCATTATTTTTACTAATTCTTCTTCACCTTTTCCTCTAATTAACTTACAACAAAAAACGCCTTTATCCCTTAATAAGGATATAGCAGCATCTAAAGCTAATTCAGCTAATAATAATGACCTAGTCTGATCAGTACTTTTATGACCAGAAGCATATGGAGCCATATCTGAAATAACTATATCTGCTTTAGTTTTTAAATTTCGCCTAATAGTATCTATAATCTCTTCATCCATTATACTACCATTTATAAATATGACACCTTCTATAGGCTCAATGTCCTGTATATCTATAGAAACTACTTTTCCTTTATTAGATGCACCTACAAATTCTAAAGCTACTTGACTCCATCCTCCTGGGGCAGATCCTAGATCAACTACTGATTGTCCTTTTTTAAAAAAATTAAATTTTTCATTGAGTTCTATTAATTTATATGCTGACCTAGAACGATAGCCATCTTTTTTTGCGGCCGCTACATAAGGGTCGTTTAGTTGTCTCTCCAGCCATCGTCTGGAAGAAACTGTTTTAGATCCTTTTTTTACTTTTATTTTAACTCTCGGATTATTTGTTAAATTTTTTGACATAAATTACCTATAATTAGTTTAGCATTTCTAAATTAAAGACAGGCTTTAACATTTTTTCTACTAAATGCCTTTGTACCTTACCTGTTGTACTTCTAGGTATATCTTTTTCTTTAATAACTAATATACTTGCTGGTTGCTTATACCCTGCTAAATATTTTCTGCACGATTTTTTTAGTTCTTCAATTATAATTTTCTGTCTATCATTATTACTTATACTAATAATAGCAATAGGAGTCTCTCCCCACTTCTTACTTTTTATTTTTACAACAACAGCTTCATTTATATCCTTATGTTTTAATATTACTCTTTCAATTTCTGCAGGATAAATATTTTCACCTCCAGATTTTATGAGGTATTTCTTTCTATCAACAAAATCAAAAGTTTCCTCGCGCGTTCTTTTCATCATATCTCCCATATGAAACCAACCTCCTTTAAAGTCCATTATATTAGTTTTTTCTGCCTTCCAATATCCGCTAAATAAAGTGGGACCTCTTACAGCACATTCTCCAGGAGTTTCATAACCAACCTCTTTATTATTTTTAACTAACTTAACTTCACAAAAACTGCTTTGTATTTTAGATAAAGAAAAATTATTTTTATTTTTTGCTATAAAACCTTTTGAGGCTGGAGGCATTCCAGTTTCAGTAGACCCAAAAGAGTTAAGATAAGGAGTATCTAGTAATTTAGTAATATTTTTTATTTGATTTTTAGGAATTAAATCAGCCATAGCTCCCATAGCTTTAATTCCCTTAATATCCATATTTTTGTCTTCAATGTATTTGATATATTCTTCTAACATTCCAGGCATTAATACTAGCCACGACAACTTATATTTTTTTATTAAGCTTGTAATTTTTCTTGGATTGAAACCATCAATGAAAGCTACGGAACCTCCTATTAAAAGTGACCCTATTGCTAGATCTGTAGATGCCATATGAAACATTGGAGCCCAAGCTGGAAATGCATCATATTTATCAATATTATATTCAAAGGCAAAATATAAAGCTCTAGAAATGAAAGCTCTATGCGAAATTTTTGCACCTTTAGGATAACCAGTTGTTCCAGAAGTAAATAAAATTACTAATATATCTTCTCCTTCACCTAAACTTCTACCATTATATGGCTTGATACTAGTAATTTGTCTTTCAAAAGATGAACTTAATGATATGAGTTTTTTATTTTTTATAGACTCTAATTTCTTATGGTTTTTGAATTTTAAAGATAAAATTACCAATTTTGGTTTAACTAAATTTATACAATAATTTATCTCATTATCAGATAGTCTCCAATTAATAGCTACTAATATAGCTCCTATTTTTGCACACGCCATTTCTATTTCTAAATATTCTTTTCTATTTTCTGATATAATTGCAATTCTATCCTTTGGTTTAACTCCTTTAATTATAAAAATTTTTGATATTTTAAGAACTCTATTCAAAGTTTGTCGATACTGATATTTCTTTCCATCAACATCTTGTATTGCAAGTAATTTAGGGTTGTTTTTTGCCTGTATTTCAAATAAATCTGCTACAGATAAATTAGCAGCTCTTGATATTAAAATATTTTCTTTTTTCATATTATTCTTCAGGTTTCATAGAAAAAGATTCTTTATCTTTTCCTATGCTCTTTTTGTTATTATTACTAAAATTTATTATATCGATCATAGGCAATGACATATCTTTTGACCACTCTGCTAAAGATGATTCATAAAGTTTATTATTAGGAAATTCCAATATTTCTGACATAACAAACCATGAAAGTGCACTTTCTAAACCAGCATTACAAAATGAAATTTGCCCATCTTTCTTCGATATATCAAAGTGTTCTAATATTTTTTCTAAATTAACTTTATCTTGAAAAAATAAAGTATTATTTTTTAACATCCAATCATTTGGAATATTTACTGCATTTGGAATAGTTCCTGCCCTAAGGGCAGGAAAAAGATAGTTAATTCCCATATACATAGCGGAAGATCGCGCATCTATTAAATAACCACTTTTATTTATAACTTTTAAAACATCTTCTTTATTGGCTAAGAGATTTTTATTGACCTTGGATCTATAAATCTTTTTTTGTGGTAAGATAAACCCTGTTTCAGTATCGTTATCCCAATCTTCTTTCCAACTTTTAAAGCCTCCATCCAGCAAAGAAATATTTTTATGTCCCAAATATTTAAAAGTAAAATATATAGCAGCTGCTTCAGCTGCATCATATTTCCCTAATCCAGGTGCTACAATAATTACATAATCAGAACTAGATATACCAAAAGACCCAATTAATTTTTCTAAATTACTTACAGATGGCATTAATAGTGGAATTGCATCTCTAGTCTCTCTCCAGCCATCAGAGTAGAAGTTTGTATAAATAGAACAAGGAATATGCGCTATCTCATAATCTTTTTTCGATCTATGAACTTCTAATATTTTTATATTATCTTTACATATTTTATTCTTTAACCAATCTTTATCTACTACTGGATCTGCATAAATAATATTAAGATTAAAAAAATATATAAAAATTATAAATAGATATTTATTAAATATATACATTAAATTTCCTAATAATAAATTCATATAATCGATATATTATATTATAGGTGATTACAATATTAAGTATAGATTTGCATAATACAATTTTTCTGTTTTATTCTATATCTTAAGCGATAATAGCTTTGGTTATTATCTATTTTTAACTAAAAGTAAGAAAGGGAGGATATCTTATGTGGAAATCTCCTGTAGTTCGCGAAGTAGCTGTTGGTCTTGAAATCAACTGTTATGCTTGCGCAGAAATCTAATCTGAAAGATTAGTTATGATATTCTCACCAGCTTCTGTACCGAAGCGTAAATAGGATTATATAATATGTATATTCGTGTGCTCGGAGCAGCTGCTGGTGGGGGTTATCCACAATGGAATTGCAATCATCCAAATAGTAGACTAGCCAGAAATAAAGATCCTAAAGCAATAGCTAGAACGCAATCATCAATAGCAATAAGCTTAGATAAAAAAAGATGGTTTATTTTTAACGCTTCGCCAGACCTGAGACAACAATTATGGAATAATCCTGAATTAATGCCATCTGCTGAAGATCCATTAAGATATAGTCCAATAATGGGAGTTTTGCTTACAAACGCAGATGTGGATCACACTGCCGGTCTTATTAATCTAAGAGAATCACAAAGTTTTAATTTATATGGAACAGAGAGAGTTTTAGGAGTTTTGCAAAGTAATACAATATTTAATGTATTAAATCCTAAATTTGTAAAAAGAAATCCTGTAAAACTGAATGAATCTATTCCACTTAAGTATACTGACAATCAAGATAGTGGAATTACAGTTACCCCTTTTGCTGTTCCAGGTAAAGTAGCTCTTTGGCTAGAAGATGAATCTAAAGGTAAAGACTTTGGATCAGTTGAAGAGGATACTATAGCGCTGGAAGTTAAAGGCCCTGATGGTAATACTGAGTTTTTTTATATCCCTGGATGTGCGAGCATGCCTGACTGGCTAAAAAATAGAATTGATAATTCTAATTTAATTTTATTTGATGGAACTTTATGGACAGATGATGAAATGATAAAAGAAAATGTTGGTATTAAAACAGGCCAAAGAATGGGGCATATGAGTATGTCAGGTCCTGAAGGATCAATAGAAGCCTTTAAAAACTTAAATATAAAAAGAAAAATATTTATTCATATAAATACTACTAACCCTGCATTATTAGAAGATTCTCCAGAAAGAAAAGAAGCAAATGAATCTGGATGGGAAATAGCTTATGACACTATGGAAATAAAAATATGATTATGCCTGCTCCTTTTTATCCTGGTTCACCATTAAACCCTAGTGATAGGAAAAAATTAACGAGAGAAGAATTTATTGCAGCTTTAACCCAACTTGGTAAAGAGAGATATCATAGTCTACACCCTTTTCATAAACTTCTTCATTCTGGAAAATTGTCTTTTGAACAAGTACAAGCATGGGCTCTAAATAGATTTTACTATCAATGGAGTATTCCAAGAAAAGATCTTACCTTAATGGCAAGAATGAATGATGTAGATATAAGAGTAGAATGGAGATCTAGAGTTATAGACCATGAAGGAGATATAGATGGCCAAGGGGGTATAAAAAGATATTTACAATTATGTGAAAGATTAAATCTTGATATAGACTATGTTAAATCTTGTGAAGGCTTATTACCTGCTTCAAAATTTGCTGTTGATGCTTATGTTAATTTTGTAGGTAGCAGGTCTTTACTTGAAGCGGTAGCCTCTTCTTTAACAGAAATTTATGCACCTGCAATACACGCTGAAAGAATTTCAGGTTTATCTAAACATTATGAATGGGCTGATGACTACGCTCTCGCATATTTCAAAAAAAGAATTGGGCAAGCACGAAAAGACGTAGAATTTGGAAGAGAATGGGTAATAAATAATGCTATAACTAGAGATGATCAAGATGCTGTTCTTGGAGCAGTTAGATTTAAAACCGAAGTTTTATGGGCGCAATTAGATGCGCTATACTATGCATATGTAGACCCAGGATTTATTCCGCCTGGAGCTTTTATTCCTGAAGGTTTTAATGGAAAAAAATGGGCAGAACAATGACTGAATTACTTATACTAAATGAAGAACATATCCCTAAATTACCAAGGCATGCTAAATTACGCTTTGACGAAGCAAGAAATAAATGGATTATAAATGCTCCTGAAAGAGTTTTTGAATTAGATGAAATAGCTTCTGAAATTATTCAGTTAGTTAATGGAGAAGCTTCTATTGAGATTATAATTAATACTCTATGTGATAAATTTGATGGAGCTCCTAGAGATGTTATTTCTAAAGATACGTTATCTATGCTCCAATCATTAGCAGATAAAGGGTTTGTAGTAATATGAATGAAATAGATTTAAAACAAAAAGATTTAAGTAAAAAAATACCTCAGACACCAGTGAAAGAAAAATTACAAATTCCTTATGCTGTTCTATGTGAACTAACTCATAGGTGCCCATTGTCATGTCCATACTGTTCAAATCCTGTTGAACTTGAAATGAAATCAAAAGAAATTGATACGGAAACATGGAAAAGAGCTCTTAGTGAAGCTGTAAAAATTGGTATATTACAAGCACATTTCTCAGGAGGGGAACCAACAGCTCGTAAAGATTTAGAAGAGTTAATACAGCACGCTTCTTCCATTGGGTTGTATACAAACTTAATAACTTCTGGAGTATTAATTACAGAAGAAAGACTAAAAAAGTTCTATGACGCCGGACTTGATCATGTACAAGTATCAATTCAAGATACTGACCCTGAAAATTCTGAGAAAATTGCTGGATATAAAGGACATGCAAAAAAATTGCATACTTGTGGTCTAATTAGAAAAGTAGGACTTCCTCTTACTGTAAATGCCGTTATGCATAGGCAAAATCTTCATAATTTAAAAAATATGATTGATTTAGCTGTAGAACTTGACGCAGAAAGACTTGAAGTAGCACAAGTTCAATATTATGGATGGGCTTTAAAAAATCAAACTGCTTTCTTACCTACCAAAGAACAATTAGATAATGCAACTGAAATAGTGGAAGAAGCAAGAATTAGACTTAAAGGCATATTAGCAATTGATTATGTAGTTCCTGACTATTACGCAAAAAGACCAAAATCCTGTATGGGGGGATGGGGAAGACAATTTTTAAATATTACACCAGCAGGAAAAGTTTTACCGTGTCATGCTGCTGAGTCTTTAAATTTTCTAGAATTTGATAATATTAAAGATAAACCTCTTTCTTGGATATGGGAGCATTCGGAAGCTTTTAATAGGTTTAGAGGTACCTCATGGATGCCAGAACCTTGCCAATCATGTGATAGAAGAGAAATTGACTGGGGTGGTTGCAGATGTCAAGCATTTGCATTAACTGGAAATGAAAATGCTACTGATCCTACTTGTGAGTTTTCTCCTTATAGAAATGTTTTAGATGAACCTTTAGCTAATGTAGGTAAAGAAGAAATACCAGAATTTATCTATAGAAAAATTAATGTAAGAAAACCTACGATCGGGATTGGTCACAATTCTAACAAATCATTAAGGTCCTAAACTATTTTTTAATTAGAATTAGGGATTTCAAATATTTGTCCTGGATAAATTAAGTCAGGATTATCTATTTGATTTTGGTTAGCTTTAAATATTAGAGTATACATTATACCTTCACCATAAAACCTTCGTGATATCCTCCATAAACTATTTCCTGGTTGTACTAATATCATATTATCAGATACTTCAACTTCAGATAAATCAATTTGTCTTATTGGTGTTTCCAAGCTAGCTATTAAATTACCATTTTGAATTTCATTAAACCTTAAAATATAATCACCGGGATTTACAGGTTTATCCAAAATAATATTCCAAAACCCTTCTGAGTCAGCATATGCAGTTCCAACTAATTTCTGCCCAATATATATATCAATTTTGGATCCAGGTTTAGCTTTTCCAGATAAATTCAAACTCCCTTTATCTGAATAAGATAAAGAGTCAAATGATAAACTATTTGCCTCACTACTATTTGAAGCTCCCTGTATAACTTTTTTTATTGTGCCATCTGAATTATTCACAGTTACTATTACATCATTAACTTTATTTCCTGCAGCTGTAACACTTTGATTTTCTGGCACAATTATAGAAACAGAATCTAGAGATTTTAAACCATCAGAAACCAAGCTTAAATCATATGCCCCAGGAACCAACTTTTCATCGGGCATAAATACAAATTCTCCAAATTGGTTAGTTGTAACTTCTCCTAATAATTGATCACCATTATAAATTTGTACAAGCTGGTTTTTTCCTGCTCTACCTGCAATTATTAATTGTCCTTCTTCATCAACATTTATAACATCAAAAGTTGGCTCATTAATAACATTGGGATTATTTAAGGTTTTAGTTTGGTCTTCATTACTAGTATCTTCGTTATTTATTTGTGGTTCAACTTCATAATGAATTTTTTCTTCAAAAGGCTCAACTTCAACTTTGGTAGGATCCAAAGGAACATATTTTATAACCAAAAATAAAAATACAATTGCGACTATTATCAATCCGCCACCTAATAAATATTGTTTTGTATTTTCACCAAAGATCAATTTCATTTATTTTGCTCCAATATTTATATATAAGTTTATACTAGATAAATAAATATATAAAATATAGAAAAAATTAAACATAATTAAAATGGTAAAAAAAAATATAAATATTGCAATATTCTGTGGCTCTAAATTAGGTAATAATACTATTTATAAAAAAGAAATAAGTATAATGACTAAAATGTTATCTAATAATGGGTTTAATATTATATATGGTGGTGGAAAAATTGGTTTAATGGGTGTAGTAAATAAAATATATACTAAACTAAATAGTAATATTATTGGAATAATTCCTAAGTTTTTAAATAAGCCAGAAATACGTCAAAAAAATTTAGAAACTTTACAAGTGGTAAATACTTTACATCAAAGAAAAATTTTAATGATTAAAAAAGCCGATATTTTTATAATTTTACCAGGAGGATTTGGAACTTTAGATGAATTATTTGAAATTTTAACTTTAAACCAACTAAATTTATGCGATAAAAAAGTAATAATATTTAATATTAGTAACTATTGGAAAAATCTTAAACTTTTGATAAAAACAATGCATAAAGAGGGTTTTTTATACGGACAAGATATAAATAATATAATTTGGGTAAATAATAATAATCACTTAGATAAAATTTTAAATAAATTAAATTAAATTTCTATTTAATATAGAAAATATTATACAGTTGAGGAAAGGTAATGAAAAAAATTATTGTTGATACGCCGGTTGTAGAAATAGATGGCGATGAAATGACAAAAATAATATGGGAATTAATTAGAGAAAGATTGATAAAGCCATATTTAGATTTAGAAACTTTATATTTTGATTTAAGTATTGAAAATAGAGACAAGACATCTGACCAAGTAACTATTGATTCTGCTAATGCTATAAAAAAATATGGCGTAGGTGTTAAATGCGCAACAATAACTCCAGATGAACAACGTGTAGAAGAATTTAATTTACAGAAGATGTGGCGTTCTCCAAATGGCACAATTAGAAATATCTTAGGAGGCACAGTATTCAGACAACCAATAATTTGTAAGAATATCCCAAGATATGTTCCAGGATGGACAAAACCTATAGTTATTGGTCGTCATGCATATGGTGACCAATATAGAGCCACTGATTTCTTGATTCCTGGATCAGGAAAATTACTAATGAAATTTATACCAGATAATGGTGAAGATGCAATTGAACATGAGGTAAATCAGTATGATGGACCTGGAATAGCTATGGGAATGTATAATATAGATGAATCAATTAGAGGATTTGCAAGAGCTTGTTTTAATTATGGTCTAAATTTAAATTGGCCAGTATATCTCTCTACAAAAAATACTATTTTAAAAGCTTATGATGGAAGATTTAAAGATCTTTTTCAGGATATTTTTGATACAGAATTTAAAGATAAATTTAAAAATAAAAACATTACATACGAACATAGGTTAATAGATGATATGGTTGCCGCTGCAATGAAATGGGAAGGTGGTTTTGTGTGGGCATGTAAGAATTATGATGGAGACGTTCAATCTGATGTGGTTGCACAAGGTTTTGGATCGCTTGGTCTAATGACATCCGTGCTAATGACACCTGATGGCAACACTATTGAGTCAGAAGCAGCACACGGAACAGTCACAAGACATTATAGAGCCTATGAAAGAGGAGAAGCTACCTCTACAAATCCTATAGCATCTATATTTGCTTGGACAAGAGGGCTATGGTATCGAGGTAAATTTGATAAAAATGTTGAATTACAAAATTTTTCCGAAAAATTAGAAAAAGTATGCATTAGTACGATCGAAAGTGGAGCGATGACAAAAGACTTAGCTCTTCTTGTAGGAAATAATCAAGGTTGGATGGAAACAATAGAATTTTTAGAAGAATTAGAAAAAAACCTTAAAGCTGAAATTAGCTAAATATTTTACTTAGACTTTATTAAGTTTAAAATTATAGTTATAGCTTCTTCTGTTTTTTGATAGTTAGGACCTCCTCCTTGAGCCATATCTGGCCTGCCTCCTCCTCCTTTTCCGCCTAAAAGCTCTACAGCAGCTTTTGTAAATTCCACTGCATCATACTTATTAGTAATATCTTCAGTTACTCCAACGACTATAGAGGCTTTTTTATCTAAAGTACTAATAACTATTACTATACCGGTAACAATATCTTTTTTAATTTCATCAACTAAGCCCTTAAGCTCTTTAGGCGGCATCGCATCTAAAACTTTGCTTACTACCTTTATATCATTAATTAGAGAACTTTGTGTTCCTGTATCTGAAATATTTGAAGTATTTAATTTTTTGTTTAAATTAATTATTTGTTTTTCTAGCATTTTTTTATCTGCAATTAAGGAAGTTATTCTTTCTTTTAAATTTTCACTAGATACTCTCATCTCAGAAGAAATTTCACTTATTAAGCTATTATAATTTTGAAATACATCTAATGCAGCCTTTCCAGCTACTGCTTCTATTCTTCTTATACCGGAACCTAGTGCAGACTCAGATATTATTTTAAACATTCCAATATCACCTGTTCTACTAACATGAGTACCTCCGCATAGCTCAATAGAATAATTATCGTTAGCATTATTTTGCATTTTCACTACTCTAACTTCATCTCCATATTTCTCTCCAAATAATGCTAAAGCACCGGCATTTTGAGCATCTTCTATTGCCATTATTTCTGTAGAAACTTCAAGGTTTTCTCTTATTTTATTATTAATCTCTTTCTCAATTATTTCCATATCTTTATTACTAATTGGTTTATTATGATTAATATCGAATCTTAGTTTATCTGGTGCTACTAAACTCCCTTTTTGGCTTATGTGTTCACCTAAATTTCTCCTTAAAGATTCATGAAGCAAGTGAGTTGCACTATGATGTATTTTTAAAGAATTTCTTCTATCAAGGTCTATCTCCATACTTACTTCATCATCAACTTTGAGAACTCCTTCAATAACTTTTACAAAATGAATAATTAAGTTTTCGAATTTTTTGGTGTCAAAAACATATGCTTTTCCATTTTCCCATTTTATATTTCCTATATCTCCAAGTTGTCCTCCTGATTCACCATAGAATGGAGACGCACTTGTAATAACTTTAGCTTCTTCTCCAACTTTAACCTCTTTTTCTTCTTTGTTATTTATAACTATACTATTTACCTTAGAGTTAGTTTGACTAATTTCATAACCCAGAAATTTAACTTCTCCTTGCCTTTCTTTAATACTTATCCAAGTGGAATCAGTTTCTTTATCTCCTGTTCCGCTCCATGCTTGTCTAGCAGTTTCTTTTTGTAAATTCATACTATCTTCAAAACCTTTATAATCTAATTCTCTACCCTTACCTCTCAATATATCTGCCGTAAGATCTACGGGAAAACCATACGTATCATACAATTTAAAAGCAATACTTCCTGGTAATGCTTCTGTATTATTTAATTTCTTTATAGATTGATCTAGTAAACCTAGGCCTCTTTCTAAAGTTTCTCTGAATTTAATTTCCTCATTTTTAAGAGTAGTTTCTATTAATAACTTTGCACGATTTAATTCAGTAAAAGATTCACCCATTTGATTATTCAAACTATCAACTAAGCGAAACATATGAGGATCTTTTATACCTAATTTATGGACATGTCTCATAGCTCTTCTCATAATTCTTCTCAAAACATATCCTCTACCTTCATTCGAAGGTAATACTCCATCAGCAATTAAAAAAGCTGAAGCTCTTAAATGATCTGAAATTACCCTATGTGAAGTTAAACTTTCATTGTCTGCTTCTAGCCCAGAAAATTCTATAGATGTATTAATTAAGTCTTGAAACAAATCTATTTCATAATTATTATGAACCCCTTGCAATACTGCAGACATTCTCTCTAAACCCATGCCAGTATCTATTGACGGTTTAGGCAAACTATTTCTATTGCCATCAGATAACATTTCATATTGCATAAAAACTAAATTCCAAATTTCAATAAAACGATCACCATCTTCATTCTTACTACCTGGAATACCGCCTTCTATTTTAGGGCCATGATCATAAAATATTTCAGAACAAGGGCCGCAAGGACCTGTATCTCCCATAGACCAAAAATTATCAGAAGTAGAAATCTTTATTATCCTATTTTGAGGTAATCCAGAAATTTTTCGCCATAAGGTATTAGCTTCTTCATCTTCAGAATAAACCGTTACTAATAACTTTTTTGGGTCTAATCCATATATTTTAGTTACTAAACTCCAAGCATACTCAATTGCATGTTCTTTAAAGTAATCTCCAAAACTAAAATTTCCTAGCATCTCAAAAAATGTATGATGTCTTGCAGTATAGCCTACATTCTCTAAATCGTTGTGTTTTCCGCCTGCTCTTAGACATTTTTGAGAGGTTGTCGCTCGTGTATACTTGCTATTTTCTTTACCGGTGAATACATTTTTAAATTGAACCATACCTGCATTCGTAAATAACAATGTTGGGTCATCTTGAGGAATTAAAGACGAAGAGGATAACTCTTCATGATTATTAGATTTAAAATAATCTAAGAAAGCTCTTCTAATTTCTTTTGTTGAATTAACCAATTTTTCCCTCCTAAAACTATCTTAACATTTTATGCTTTAATGTTAATAGATTGTTTTAAAAGGGATAAAAAAATAAGTCTATACTTATTCTGAGCTTTTTACAGTTTTATCTATTACTTGGTCTTCTATTAAATCAGATTCTTCTAATTCTTTAATAAGACCTAAACTACTTTTAATTTCTAATGCTATTTTTTCTGCTACTTCTGGGTGATCTTCTAGATATTGTTTTACATTTTCACGTCCTTGACCAATTCTTTCATCTTGATAAGAATACCATGACCCTGCTTTTTCTATTACCTCTGCTTTAACCCCTAAGTCCACTAACTCTCCATTATAACTAATACCTTTACCATACATAATATCAAATTCTACAACTTTAAAAGGAGGTGCAACTTTATTTTTCACCACTTTTACTCTGGTTTGATTACCTATTACTTCATCCCTTTCTTTAATTTGTCCAATCCTTCTAATATCCATTCTAACAGAAGAATAAAATTTTAAAGCATTACCGCCTGTAGTAGTTTCTGGGCTGCCAAACATAACACCTATTTTCATTCTAATTTGGTTAATAAAAATTATTGTTGTATTTGATTTAGCTATAGTTGAAGTTAATTTTCTTAGAGCCTGGCTCATTAGTCTAGCTTGCAGACCAACATGATGGTCCCCCATTTCACCCTCTAATTCAGCTCTTGGAACCAAAGCAGCGACTGAATCAACTACTATTAAATCTACAGCACCAGAACGTACTAAGGTATCAGCAATTTCTAATGCTTGTTCTCCTGCATCTGGCTGACTAATCAATAAATTTTCTACATTAACTCCTAATTTCTTTGCATATACTGGATCTAAAGCGTGCTCAGCATCTACAAAAGCACACACACCGCCTTCCTTTTGTGCTTGTGCAACCGCATGTAATGTTAAGGTTGTTTTTCCAGAACTTTCAGGGCCATAAATTTCTATTATTCTTCCTCTAGGTAAACCTCCTATGCCCAATGCAATATCTAATCCTAATGAACCTGTAGATATAGATTCCATCTCATCTACTGAATTTTCTCCTAATTTCATTATGGAACCTTTTCCATAAGCTCGTTCAATTTGTGATAGAGCGGCTTCTAATGCTTTACTTTTTTCCTTATCTTCCATTTCTACTATCCTTAATTCTGGTTTTTTATCATTATCAGACATAAATTATACTCCAAACCTTTTTATTCCATTAACATCTTTTTATAAATAAAATTTTTTTTTATTTACTTTTTACTTATAAATGATCATGTTTTGTTCTCATATAAAACAATAAAATATTACTTGTGTCAAACAATTTGTTCTTATTTTGTTCTTTTGTTAATCATCACGATGAGAGCGTTCATATTTTTCATGACGTTCTTGTGCTTGAATAGATAATAAGGCAATAGGTCTTGCATCTAATCTTTTTAAACCAATAGGTTCACCAGTTTCTATGCAATAACCATAAGAACCATCTTTAATTCTAGCTAAAGCTGCATTTATTTTTGCTAATAACTTTCTTTGCCTATCTCTAGTTCTTAATTCTAATGATCTTTCAGTTTCCGTAGAAGCTCTATCTGCTATATCAGCTTCTGGAGTATTGTTTTTTTGAAGACTCTCACGAGTTTTTTCTGAATCTGACATAACATCAGATCTCCATTTTTCTAATTTTAATTTAAAATAAGTTAGCTGTTCTTTACACATAAAAGGATCTTTTTCTTTTAATTTGTAATTATCAAGAGTAACTTCTATTTTCTTTTTTTTAGAAACTGCCATATATAGCCTCATTAAACTAATAAGTGTTAATTTGAGATTATATTAAGAGAAAAAAAATAATCAACAATACTTTATAAATTGATATTAAAAATATTGTTTTAAGTTAATTTCTAACCAACTATCCTGCCGTAAAATGTATAAATTAGAATTATATTTTCCATTCTGATAAATAGCGCCCTTTATACCAAAAGTAAGAGAATCATTTATCCTTTTTCCAAAATCAATCTGATACATTTGACCATCTCCATCTAGATCTACAATAGAGCCTAATAACATTTGGGTATCATCTGAATCATTAAGTGTTAAACGTGCAGCAATAAATATATCATCTTGCAAGCTATCACTAGATCGAGATCTTCTACTATCAAAGCTATACTCCATTAATAAACCTAAATCTCCTAAATCACCTATAAGTTTATATAATGTATGCTCAAAACCCAAAACTGATGAAAAATAACCACCTCTCCTAAAATTTCCATCTTTCTGTCCATCCTTAGCCAACCATTCTAGTTTATATAAGGTAGCATCAGAAGTTTTTTGAACAGTACCTCCAATTTGCCTAATTCGCTGATAATTTGGCTCATATTTGAGCTTACCATCAGCTAAAAGAACATCTATAGATGGAGATCTAGAATAACCCAAAAAACTATGGAGTGAAATATCATAATCATTATAGCTATTAGACCATCTTATGGCTAATTCAGGAGTCCATTGGCTTCCTCCTTCAAATTTAGTACTGCCCTTTGAAAATTCAGGGTCCAATCTTAAACGTCCCTTTTTTCCTGGAGAGGTTCTCTCACGAAAATAAGGCAATATATAAAATTCATAATATCCGGTATCCCTAATTAAAGTTAAATTTACTAATGGTTGTCCAAGCTTAGTTTTATATAAAGGGTCATATACAGCATCAAATTGATTTATAATATCCACTAAATTTTTTGACTCAGTAACTCCCCAAAAAACTTGCCCTATTCCTATTGATGTCTCCCAGTCATCTCCATACCATGAATAAATAGCTTCTCTAATATCAAAATGAGATCTACTACTATCTTGACTATCAAAAAGAAAAAAAGGTGTAAATACTATATTATCGCCTTTACTCCATTCAGCATATAACTCTGACTCAAAAGCAATAGAAGAATTATTATGTTCTTGCCCATCATAAAGCGGTGATTCTGGAAACAACCAAGAAGCAACAGTTATTTCGCTTTCAAAATCTATAACATCTGGCTGAAGATCAGCAAAACTCGAAGCAGGAATAAATAAAAGTAATAAAAAAAACTTTAAAACTATCTTCATTAACGAGCACGTTTAAGAGACTGACGATTAAAGTCAGAATCTTTTAAACCTGTTTGATACTTGGTCTCACTAATTGAAATATCTGTTTCTTTTCCGGTATTATGATTTACCATTTTTAATGTATGAGCATTCCAAAACTTTCCAAGATATTGTTTATAGTCAGAAAATACTAATGTCTTTAATAATTTATCTTTACGATCATAGAAATCGATTTTTCTTACTCTGTGTTCATCTTTATCTATCCAAGATACTCTTCTAGTATAACCAGAAGATTTCTCAACGGGATAACTCTCCGAAACATAGCATTCTGACTGTTCATCTCCGGGGCATGGAACATCTTCAATCCATTTATATGTAAATTTTTCTATTTCTTGGCTAGACAAATCCTCATAAGCAAATTCTGAACCTACAAAAGCTCCTGATCTATTATCAGAACTAATTCTTTTTACCCTTTTTAAAGCTGGTAAATAAAGCCATTGATCATCAGGTCCTGTTTTGTGAGTAAAAGTCAAAGTTGCAGTTCCCTTAACATCTTTTGGATGGTGAAAAATAAATATAGATTTGTCCCCATCATTTTCTACTTCTAATGTTTTTGACGAAAACTCTCTTATACTCTCTTCTCCTTGAGCATTTCTAAGAGTCATTTGGCTAGTAGATACAGTATCTATAAAACCTTCCCCTGTTAAATCTGCTTCAATCGCTAAACGTAAACCTTTTTCTTCCGGCGTTTCTCCGAAAGCCAAGGAAAGACTGAATATAAAAGTTGTGATAAAGAATAATGTAATTTTAATTATATTTTTCATAATATATATTCCTTTTCTTACTTAGATTTATTTTTTAAATTTTCTAGCTTCATTAATAATGGAGGCAAGAATAAAAAGTCTGCAATAATTGCAAAAGCAATAGTTATCATTGATAACTGTGCCAGATCAGAGTTAACTCTAAAACCAGAGCTTGCTAATACTAAAAAACCTCCAATCAAAGCACAAGATGTAACAACCAGAGCAAAACCAACGGTCGAGAATGCATATCTAGTAGCGTCTTCCGGGGATTTATTTAACTCTTTTCTACCTCTTAAATACTTACTTAAAAAATGGACAGTATCATCCACAACTATACCTAAAGTCATAGCTCCTACTACCGCAATAGCTATACCTACCTCACCAACTAGGTACCCCCATAAACCAAAAGCCATAGCTGCCGGAAATATATTTGGTATTAAGCTTAAAATACCAATAGGCAAGCTTCTAAGAGCGAAAATTAGTATAAAAGAAATTATAACTAGGGCCATAAATGATCCAAATAACATTGAATTAATATTTCGTTCTGATAAGTGCGCAAAAATTACAGATAAACCTGAACCTACAGTTTTAAATTCTGGAATATTATCGGCAAGCCAAACTTGAGCTTTTTCATCAAGTTCTCTCAGGTGAGCAGATGAAGCATGCATTACCGAAACTGTCATTCTTGTCGCAGATTTCGTAACATTTATACTACTATTTAAATCTAAACCAAATGGAACAGAAAGTTCATACAATAACAGGTATTGTGCAGCTAATTCTTGTGTTTCCGGAATTTTATAAAAAGATTCTTGATCACCATTCATTGCTTTATTAAGTCTTTTTATAGTATCTGATACAACACTAACATGATTTACACCATCTTGTGCTCTATACCAATTAGCAAATCTATCTAAATTTGCTAAATATTCTGGGTTATTTATTCCATTCTCTTCGCCAGCTGGAACTGAATATTCTATTGCATTCAGCCCAGTCAAATTATCTTCTAAAAAATCAGAATGGGATCTAATTTCAAATTGATCAGAAAAATAAGTTGTCCAGGTATCATCTAATTTAATTTGACTAATGCCTATCAATAAACCAACTATTATAACACTTGAAATTGATAATAAATATTTTTGTTTTTCTATTACAAAGTTAGATAAATTATCCATAATTCTTTGAGAAAAAAATGTTTTCTTTGGCTGCACTTTAGCAGGCAATATAGCTAATAATGCAGGCAAGACTAATGATGCATTAACAAAAGCAATCAAATTACCTGCAGCTAGCATATAACCTAACTCTCTAAATGGAGGAGAATCAGAAAAATGCATAGATAAAAAGCCTACTGCTGTTGTAGCAGAAGTAATAAACACGGGCTTTAAGTTTACGCGCATAGATTCTACTATAGCCTCTTTTTTTTCTACTCCTGCTCTCATATTTAGTCTTTGTGTATTTATAATATGAACACAATGAGCTATACTCAATATTAGTAACATCAAAGGAGCATTTGAAGTAACAGCATTAATAATCACACCCATATAGCCTGCTGCACCCATCATTCCAATTACAGCTAATATTGCAATTAATGCAGTCAAAAAAGCTGCCGAAACTGCTCTTAAAGCGATTCCTGCAATAATAAATATTACTAATAAAGTAATAGGCAACAAAGTACTGATATCACTCATAGAAACTTCTGTAAAAGCTAGTGTTAGTGGTACGCCACCAGAAACATAAAGGTCTATATTAGGCCATTTTTCTGCAAATCTGGCTTGTTCAGCTCTTATAAAACTCATAATTTCAATAGTAGCTCCACCACTAGCAATAGGATCTTCTGGCATTATTATGTTTACATTTAAGCCTGTAACTAAACCTTCTGAATCAACTAATAAATTTCTGATTAAGGGCTCAGCTAATGCTACTTCCCTAGCATTATTAGCCATATCTTCACTTATCTCTCCTTCTTCAACTAAATCACTAATTACGACATCATCTTCATCTGATCGCGTCCATTGGAAATTAGTAATAGAATCTACTCTACTAGAATAAGGAGTTTGCCATAACCTTTCCGTCATCTCTCGAACTGCTGCTAAAGTAGAGGAACTAAAAACGTTTTTATCTTTAGGCGCCAAAACTAAATAAACATTATCATCCCTTGAATACGTTTTTTCCAGAGTTTCTAAAGCTAATAATTGAGGATTATCTTTTGAAAAAAAGATTCTATTATCAGGGTTCATGCTTAACCCAGATAATCCTCCTATCCAAAAAATAGTAAAAAGCAAACCAATTAATAAAGCTAACCATTTTCTTTTTACTATAATTTTTCCATAATCTTGAGCCGTCATACTATCCCCCTTTAAAAGCTAATTTGCATTTATAATTACATATAATCCCTTTAATTCAATTATGTATCGTATATATTAAATAGATATTACTGTCCAATTATACCAAGTAGCAAAAAATATGGATTTATATATGAAAAATAAACAAGCAAAATGGTGGAATGAAGCAAAATCTTATTTGATTCTTAATGATCCTATTATGAAAAAAATTATTTCTAAATATAATAAAGATTCATTAGAGTCTAGAGGAGAACCCTTTAAAGCTTTATGTAGAACTATAATAGGACAACAAATATCTGTTAAAGCTGCGGCCAGTATTTGGAAAAAATTTGAAACGGGAATAAAAAGTGTAGAACCAATAAATATTATTAATTTTGATAGTAATAATTTACGAAGTTTTGGTCTATCTAGCAAAAAAGTAGAATATATTACTAGTTTGTCAAATTTTATGATTGAAAATCCATTAGCAATCAATTCATGGAAAAAAATGAGTGATGAGATGGTCATTAAAGATTTATGTAAAATAAAAGGAATAGGTCCTTGGAGTGCTGAGATGTTTCTAATGTTCGTGTTTCTAAGGCCAGATATTCTGCCTTTAGGAGATCTAGGCCTAAGAAGAGCGGTAGGAATGCACTATTTACAAAAGCATGACCCAACATATGAAGAAGTAGAGAAGGTTGCAGAAAAATGGAAACCCTATAGGTCTGCCGCAACTTGGTATTTATGGAGGTCTATTGACCCTATACCTGTATCTTATTAAATTTTTTTTTTAGTTTAAGGAATAAAATACAGTTTATCAAAAGAAGCTATAATTTAAATATCAATCATGCTAAACAATATTTAATTTAAAAAACAAAAGGCTATAATATGAAATTCCATAAAATATTTTTAAATAAAACTTTCTTATTATTTATTCTACTTTCATTATTATTTACAGAAAATAATAGAGCTTTATCACAAGGCGCAACCTCAGTAGAAGTTGATAAAGTAATCTTAGAATCTTTAAATCAAACTATTCCTGTAATAGGTAGAGTTATTTCATTGAAAGAAGCTAATGTTCCTGCAGCTGTCATCGGAAAAATAGAGAATGTATTTGTAGAAGTAGGCGATAAAGTAAAAAAAGGACAAATATTAGCCTCAATAGATACAGAACGCTATTCATGGCTAGCTGAAATTGCTACTGCTAATGTTAATGCTACAAAAGCTGAAATAAAAAGTGCTAAAGCTGAAACTAATATAAATTTAATTGAATTAAAGAGAATGGAAAACCTTAGAGAGTCATCAGCATTTAATGTTGCAAAATACGAAAGACTTCAAAGTTTACATATTTCATTAACAGCAAAAGAAGAAATTGTGGAAGCAAAATTAAATTCTGTTCTTCAAGAAGAAAAACTTGCAAAGCTCAACTTAAAAAGAGCAACAGTTAAAGCTCCATTTGATGGTATAATCGAATTAAAAATGATTGAATTAGGTGAAGCAGTAGGACTTGGTTTTACATTATTCAAATTAGTAAGTGATTCCTTATTAGAGATTGAAGCAGATGTTCCATCTAATAGAGCCAGAATATTAGAGATAAATAATAATATAAAAATTTCTACTACAGATATGATATCTTTTAATTCTAAATTAAGGGCATTAGGAGTAAGAGAAAATTCAAATACTAGGACAATACCTATTCATTTAACATTTAATAATAGTGAAATTTCTAGAAATTTATTCGTAGGAGAGAATGTAAATATTTTTATACCTATAGGACCTGGTCTCAAAGCACCTACAGTTCATAAAGATGCAATTTTAAAACGTGAAGGAATGTCTTTAGTCTATGTTGTTGAAGAAGAAAAAGCTATTATTAAACCGCTAAAACTTGGTGATGGAGTAGGAAACAGGTTTATTGTTTTAGGAGGAATTCAAGAAGGAGATACAGTAGTTATAAAAGGTAACGAAAGATTAAGGCCTGGCCAAAAAGTTAAACCCATTCCAACTAATAAAGAAATAGAAGGCGAGTAAAATTAATGGATATAATTAAAGCCTCAATAGAAAGACCTATTGCAGTAGTTGCAGCTATTTTTATGACAATAGTATTAGGTTTTATAGCATTAGAAAGAATACCTATACAATTGGCCCCAGATGTCAATAAACCAGTTATTACTGTAAGTACATATTGGTATGGAGCATCCCCATACGAAATTGAAAGAGAAATAGTAAATAGGCAAGAAGAAGTTTTAAAAGGAATAGAAGGTTCAAAAAGATTATCTGCAAAAGCTCAAGAAGGAAGATCAGAAGTAACTATTGAATTTGATACTAATGTAAATATGGATAGGGCGTTACTTTTAGTTTCTAATAGACTAAATCAAATAGAAGGTTATCCAGAAGATGCTGGTGAACCGAGTTTAGATACTGCTGGTCTAGATGATAACGCTATTGCATGGTTTATTTTAACAAAAACTGATGGTAATGAAACAGATATAGCAGCTTATGGTGATATCGTAGAAAATGTCATCCAGGATAAAATTGAGAGAGTACCCGGCGTAGCAAGAACAACTGTTTATGGTGGTAGCGAAACAGAATTAAGAGTTACAATAGATCCACAAAAAATGGCCAATTATGGTCTTACTGTTCCTCAAGTTGCTTTAGCCTTACAAAGAGCAAATGCCTCTATTTCAGCAGGAGATGTAGAGGAAGGAAAAAGAAGATATATTGTTAGAGCTGAGGGAGAGTTTCAAACACCTGATCAAGTTAAAGATGTTGTTTTAATAAGTGATGAAAATGAAAATGGGCGCTTAGGCAGGGTTACTGTTAAAGATATAGCAACAGTAGAATTTACACATAAAGAACCAACATCAAATATAAGATTTTTAGGGGACTCATCATTAGCTATCAATGCAGTTAGGCAATCTGGGGCAAATGTTATTGAAATTATGAAAGGTGTTAGAAATGCCGTTAAAGAACTTAATGAAGACTCTTTACCAAGTCTAGGGCTTAAATTAGAACAAGTTTATGATGAAACGATATATATTGATTCCGCAATAGACCTAGTTAGACAAAATATTTGGATAGGTGGCACCTTAGCAATATTTATTTTAATATTATTCTTAAGATCATGGCGAGCCACAGTAATAATAGGATTATCTATTCCTATATCGGTTGTAGCTGCTTTTGTGGCAATGGCTGCTCTTGGAAGATCTATAAATGTTATTTCCTTAGCTGGTATAGCATTTGCTGTTGGAATGGTTGTTGATGCTGCTATTGTAGTTCTAGAGAATATTTATCGGCATAGAGAAAATGGCAAAAAAGCAAATGAAGCAGCATATTTTGGGGCCAAACAGGTTTGGTCAGCTGTTATGGTGTCAGCATTCACAACAGTTTTAGTATTTGTTCCAATTTTAATTATGAATTTAGAGGCAGGTCAGTTATTTAGAGACATAGCAGTTGCTATTTCTGTTGCCGTTACTATGAGTCTTTTAGTTTCAGTTACCGTTTTACCTGCACTAGCAAAATGGCTTTTAACTGGAGTGAAGACTAATAAAAAAAATATTTTCTTAATAGATAATATAGCTAAAGGATTTGTTAAGTTTACAATGGGTTATGTAAAATTAATTACAAAATCTAGAATAGCATCATTGCTAGTAGCAGGAACAGTTGCTTTTGGTGCTTTATCTATTTCCTATTCAATGCTACCTAAACTAGAATATCTTCCTGAAGGAAACAGAAATTTAATATTTGGTATTATGCTACCTCCTCCAGGTTATAATTTAGAAACCCTGACTGAAATTGCTGAAAGAGTTGAAACCAGGGTAAAAAATTTATGGGCATCAGAAACTGGTGAAGAAGCCGAAGCAGGTCAACCTCCTAAAATTAAAAACTACTTTTTTGTTGCAGGAGCTGGAGGAAGAACCTTATTTGGGGCAAGTGCTATTCAAGATACTAGAGTGAGGGAATTAATTCCTGTATTAACAAGGTCATTATTTGGTGAACCAGGAACATTTGGGTTTTTTACTCAACCTAGTTTATTCCAAAGAGGTTTTGGAGGAGGTAGATCAATAGATTTAGATATTACGGGATCCGACTTAGAAAAAGTAGTAATTGTTGCTCAACAGGCTGCAGGATTAGTAGGAAAATCTTTTCCTAGAAATGAAGGAAATCAAATGCGGCCAATACCAGGACTCGTATTAGGAGCACCTGAAATACAAGTTCAACCAAATAGAGTTAAATTAGCAGATAATAATATTACAGCACAATCTTTGGCGTTAAGTGTTGATGCATTTAATTCAGGTTTGAGGATTGCAGAAATAACAGTAGATTCTAAAAGAATGGATTTAACATTAAGAGGTAAAGTAAATGCCATTACAGAAACACAAGGTATAGAAAATATTCCTGTTGTTACTCCTAGTGGTAAAATTCTACCTATATCCTCTATAGCAGATGTTGTTATGACCTCTGGACCTACTGAAATTAGGCATATTGAGAGAGATAGAACAATAACTTTACAAATAAAACCAATTGATAAAATTCCTTTAGAAGCTGCCATAGATACTATAAGAGAACAGGTGATTCTTCCACTTGAACAACAAGGTTTACCAACTGGTATTAATTTAAACCTGTCAGGAACAGCTGACGAATTAACAAGTACTTGGAACGCTATGGTAATGAATTTAATAGTCGCAATATGTATGGTCTATCTGTTAATGGCAATATTGTTTGAAAGTTTTATTTACCCTTTAGTTATAATGTTATCAGTTCCTCCAGCAGCAGCAGGAGGAGTGATAGGATTATGGGTTTTAAATTTAAATATACTACAACCACTAGATATGTTAACAATGTTAGGTTTTGTAATATTGATTGGCATAGTAGTAAATAATGCAATTTTATTAGTACATCAAACCTTACAGCATATAAAAGAAGAAAGCGTGAATGCGTCAGAAGCTATATTAGAAGCAACAAGAAACAGAATAAGACCAATTTTTATGTCTACTTTAACGAGTGTTTTTGGAATGATACCACTTGTTGTTTTTCCTGGTGCAGGTTCTGAACTCTACAGGGGATTAGGGTCAGTAGTAATTGGCGGTTTATGTCTTTCAGCTATTTTAACTTTAGCTATTGTTCCTCCAATGCTAAGAATATTTATTAGAGAAAATTTAGTTAAGCCACAAAGTATCAAACATGCTATCGCAGAATAAATATTGATAAAATTTAAATTAGTACTATTATTTAATGAGGGAGTTTATTATGGATGCATTAAATAATAAAACGAGAAGAAGATTTCTTAAAATCATCGGATTAGCTTCAATTGGAGCAATATCTGGAACGGCACTAGTAAAATTAACTAAAGCAGATATTCTGAAAAAGGTAACATGGCAAGGGATAGCTCTTGGTTCTCCAGCAGAAATTACTATATATCATCCAAACCAGAAAGAAGCCGAAGATATTCTGAGTGAAAGTCATAAAAAGTTAGTTCAACTAGAAAATCTTTTTTCTCTTTATAAAGAAAATTCACAATTATCAATGTTAAACAAAAATGGATATTTAGAAAATCCTCATCCAGATATGTTAGCATTATTAAATTTGTCAAAAAAATATGCAGAAATGACTAATGGTGCCTTTGATGTAACAGTTCAACCTCTATGGAATCTCTATAATGAGGCATTTATAAAAACAAATAAACCTCCTTTAGAATCCGACATAGAAAAAACTTTAAGTCTAGTTGATTGGAGATCTATATCCGTTAGTAAAAATATAATTAATTATGAAAAAAAGGGCATGTCATCTACTTTAAACGGAATTGCACAAGGTTATATTACTGATAAAATATCGGAACATTTAATTAATTCCGGCATAAATAATACATTGGTTCAACTTGGAGAATATAGAGGTATTGGCGATCATCCAGATGGAAGACCATGGCGTTTACTATTATCCAACCCAGAACATACTGATAGTATAGGGGAAATTGAATTTACTAATGCAGCTGTAGCTACCTCCGCAGGATTAGGAACACCTTTCGATTTATCTGGAAAATACCATCATATTTTTGATACTAAAAATGGTTACAGTGCAAATAATTATTTACAAGTTAGCGTTACCTCAAAAACTGCAGCTGAAGCGGATGCTTTAGCTACAGCATTTTTAATTCTAAACCTAAAGGCATCTGAGAAAATTGCTAAAAGCCTAAATGTTGGCTTTGAAATCCTTGATAATAATAGAGATAGAAAAATTATTACTTCTATTTAATCAATTTTTGGAATCTTAGCAAAAGAAGCAGGAATTAATATTTGAGTTTTCTGAGCTATTATAAATTTTCTTAACTCAGGTAACATTTTTTGCCACCTTTCATCTTGCATTAATTTAGACCTTCTCTCTGTTCTACTATCTAAGCTGTCATAAGCCCACATATGAACTACTTGATTTAATTCTCCAATTTCAGTCGCATAATATCCAACCATATGGCCTAATATTTCCTTTTGTGCCTCCATACCCATTGTTTCATATACTTTAAAGTACTCAGGCGTAGAACCAGGCTGAATGGTATAAGTTCTCATTTCTACAATCATATATTATCTCCTTATAATTATTAAATTTATTTAAATATCAGGCCATATGTCATTTAACGATAAGGCCTCTTCTAATGCTGCTGCACAAATGAATGTATCAACATCATAATCTTTTTTTGCAATTATCTGAAAACCAATTGGCAATCCATCAGAAAAACCACAATTTATAGTAGCTGCTGGATGACAAGTCATATTAAAAGCATAAGTAAATGGAGTATAATCAAACTCATCTTGATCCCATCCATCCGGTACTATATTTTCAGCCTTAAATGCTACTGTTGGCATAGTTGGTCCAACAATTAAGTCAAAATTTTGAAAAATTTCATTAACTACTGCGGCATTTTCTCCTCTAGAATTTTCAGCAGCTAAACGCGTAAATAAAGAATGATCTTTTCCTATATCACAAAACTTTTTAAATACAGGATCTAAAAGATTATTTTCTTCTTCAGTAAAATCTTTTGATAAAAATGCCGCACCTGATGTCCATAGAACGTTAAAGGCCTCTTTTGGGTTGCTTGCCCAGTTAATATCTATTTCTTCAATATAAGCACCTAAATCTTCTAAAAGCTTTACAGTATTTTCTACATTTAAAATAACATCTCCGTCCATAAGATCAATATTCCAAAAAGGACTCATCCCAAAATCTTTACTATAGGCTATTTTTTTTCCTTTAATACCCTCACTCAACCTATTTATAAAATTACTATTCATAGAGGAAGATGCATGCCAATCTCTCCAATCAGGTTGACTTATTTGAGCATAAAGCATAGCGCCATCTTTAACAGTTCTCGTCATAGGGCCTACATTAGCTATCGTTCCAAATGGAGATAAAGGCCAAGCAGGAATCTTTCCAAAAGTTGGTTTTATTCCAAATAAACCAGTATAAGCACACGGTATTCTTACACTTCCTCCTCCATCTGTTCCTATAGCCAAAGGTCCCATTCCTGAAGCAACAGATGAGGAAGAACCTCCGGAAGATCCTCCAGAAGTTCGTTCTAAATTCCATGGATTTCTCGTAATACCCGTCAAAGGACTTTGAGTAGTTCCTCTATGTCCAAATTCCGGAGTTGTTGTTTTACCTATTATAACACTACCAGCTTCTTTTAACCTTGCAGTAACAGGAGCATCATCATTCCATTCTTTATTAGGGCTAATAGTTTTAGAGCCTCTAAGTGTAGGCCATCCCTTTGTATATAACAAATCTTTAATAGCTGCAGGTACACCATCAATAGGGCTTTTTTGAGAGCCATTTTTCCATCTTGCCTCGGAATCTTTAGCTTGCTGAAGAGCTCTTTCTTCATCAATAAAAACATATGCATTTACTTTATCATCAATATCTTTAATTCTATCGATAACAGAATTAGTGACTTCTACAGGAGATAAAACTTTATTTTCATATGCGTTAGATAATTCTGAAGCAGATAATTTATAAATTTCTGTTTTCATATTTTATTTTCCCTATGCTATAATTATAAGCTATTAAAGAATAATAATACTTAAAAAGTTTCTTTGAGGAAAGTATTATACCTAATTAAATTAAATTAAAGGAAAATTCACTATGTATTCTGTTCTATATCCTGATTATTTAGCTAAGGATGATTTCAAATACGAGAAACCTATCGCAGATGGAATATGCAATTTAATAAAGTATGACGCTAAACAAGCAAATGAAATTCCTGATGAAATATGGAATAAAGCTGATGCATTAGTTACAGGGTTATATATGAAAATAGATGAAGCTTTAATTCCTAAACTAAAATCTTGCAAAATAATTACAAGGATGGGAGTGGGCTATGATTTAATCGATGAGGTTAAATGTGGAGAAGCCGGAATTGTAGTAAGCAATGTTCCAGACTATGGAACATACGAAGTAGCAGACCATGCTATTAGTTTAATTATGAATTTTGCTAGAGGTATTTCAGAATACAATAGATTATTAAAGAAAAACATAAATGATAATTGGCATCATTCAGCTGTATCAACAATTGATAGAGTAGTTAATAAGAAAGTTGGTATAGTGGGCTTAGGAAGAATTGGGACAGCGTTTGCACTTCGAGCAAAAGCTTTTGGTTTTGATGTAAGTTTTTATGATCCTTACGTACCAGACGGACAAGAAAAGGCTATTAATATTCATAGATATAATAAACTAGAAGAATTAATGATAACTTCTGATTATATATCTATTCACTGCCTTGCAAATAAAGAGACTGCAAATTTAATTGATTCTTCTATGTTTAAAATTTGTAAATCCAATTTAGTAATTGTTAATACTGCTAGGGGAGCTATAATTAATCTTGATGACGCATATGAAGCGTTAAAGTCTGATAAAATACGTGCAATAGGTTTAGACGTTCTTCCTAACGAACCAGCAGATATAAAACATCCTTTAGTGAATGCTTGGTTAAATGAAGAATGGGCAAATAGTAAAATTGTATTAACTCCTCATTCTGCATTTTATAGTCCTACTGGGCTAATATTTCTTAGAGAAAAAGCTTTAAAAACTTGTATAGATCATTTACAAGGAGTTAAAACTTCAAATTGTATAAATAAAGAATACTTAAATTAAATAAAGTAAGTATAAGGAAAGAATTATGACTAATACACTTGATTATTATTTTGCTACTCCTTCACCTTGGGCATATTTAGCTACGCCAAGAGTAATAGAATTAAAAAATAAATATGATTTAAAAATAAATTGGAAACCTTCTGATTTAATGGAAATTTTTGCAGTACACGGAGTTGCAGCTGTTAAAGACCGTCCTCAGCCAGTTCAATTAAATAGACTTACGGAATTAAAAAGATGGAGTAAATTCTTAAATATACCTTTAACTCTTCAACCAAAATTTTTTCCAGTTGATCCTTCACTATCACATAGAACTATAATTTTAGCCCAAAAAAGTAATATCAACGTTGAAAATTTAATTTTTTCTTTTCAAAAAGCAGTATGGGCAGATGAAAAAGATATATCAGATGAAAATACTATTATTGAAATTTGTAAAAATAATAATTTTGATTCTAATTCTATTATAGAAGATTCAAATTCAGAGAATATAATTAGTGAGTACAAAAACAATACTGAAGAAGCTTTAAGCAAGAATGTATGGGGAAGCCCTACCTTTATATATAATAATGAACTTTTTTGGGGACAAGACCGTATAGATTTTCTAGAAAGAGCAATACAAAATAATTAGTATATTTATATTCTCATGTAATAAAATTTCTTAATTAATATTTATATATTCTTCTAACTTGGTTTAAAATTATGACAGACAGCACATCTGAAAAATCTATACTTGATAAAATCAATTTTGCATCTGATATTCGTCAACTTACTGAAAAAGATCTTAGCATACTATCAAATCAAGTTCGGCAGGAAATGATAGAATCAGTTTCTGAAACAGGAGGACATCTTGGCGCAGGTCTAGGAGTAGTTGAGCTTACAGTAGCTTTACACTATGTTTTCAATACACCATATGATCGATTAATTTTTGACGTTGGACATCAGAGCTATCCACATAAAATATTAACTGGTAGACGAAAAGCAATGAAAACTTTAAGGCAAGAAAAAGGTTTGTCAGGTTTTACTAAAAGGGCTGAAAGCGAATATGATCCTTTTGGAGCAGCACATGCTTCTACGTCAATTTCAGCTGCATTAGGAATGGCAGTATCTGCAGATTTAAAAAATGAAGATAGAAGAGCAATTGCAGTTATTGGAGATGGAGCTATGACAGCTGGGATGGCATATGAAGCTATGAATAATGCCGGTTCTATGAAACTTCCTTTAATTGTTATTTTAAATGATAATGATATGTCAATTGCACCCCCTGTGGGAGCAATGAGTGCGTATTTATCAAAACTAATTTCATCTTCTTCATATAGAAGTTTAAGAGAAGTTGCGAGTCAAGTTGCAAAACGACTTCCAAGACCAATAGCAAATACAGCTAAAAAGGCAGAAGAATATGCGAGAGGTATAGTAACAGGTGGAACTCTATTTGAAGAATTAGGTTTTTATTATATTGGTCCTATCGATGGACATAATATTCAACATTTAATTCCTGTTCTAAAAAATATAAGAGATAAAAGAGAACAAGGGCCTATTCTAGTACATGTTGTAACTCAAAAAGGATATGGTTATTTACCTGCAGAACAAAGTTCTGATAAGTTTCACGGTGTTTCCAAATTTAATATTAAAACAGGAACACAAAATAAATCAAAAAAAGGACCTCCTAGTTATACTTCGGTTTTTTCAAAGGAACTTATAAATCTAGCTAAAAAGGATAAAAAAATAGTTGCTATTACTGCTGCAATGCCCTCTGGAACTGGGCTAGATGATTTTGCAGAAAAATTTCCTAAAAGATTCTTTGATGTAGGTATAGCTGAACAACACGCTGTAACATTTGCAGCTGGTTTGGCAGCAGAAGGCATGAAACCATTTGCTACTATATACTCTACTTTTTTACAACGAGCTTACGATCAAATAATACATGATGTAGCAATCCAAGAGTTGCCAGTTAGATTTGCAATAGATAGAGCAGGACTCGTAGGCGCAGATGGGCCTACTCATGCAGGATCATTTGATATAGCCTATTTAGCTAATATTCCTAAAATGGTTTTAATGGCTGCTGCAGACGAGAATGAATTAAAAAGAATGGTTTTAACTGCAGCTAATATAAATGATCGACCTTCTGCATTTAGATATCCAAGAGGAGAGAGTATAGGTTTACTATCACCAAAAAAAACTGAACCATTAACTATTGGAAAAGGACGTATTATTAAAAAAGGTAATAAAGTAGCTATATTATCTTTTGGAGCGAGATTATATGAATCATTAAAAGCCGCTGAAATTCTTGATAAAAAAGGTATTAGCACTTCAGTCGCAGATGCTAGATTTTGTAAACCGCTAGATACAAAATTAATAAAAAGTTTAATTTCTACTCATGATATATTAATTACTATTGAAGAAGGGGTTGTAGGAGGTTTTGGCTCTCATGTTATGCAACATTTAACAGATAATAGCCTACTTAAAATTAATTCTAATATCCAATCAATAGTTTTTCCTGATAAGTTTATAGACCATGCAACACCAGATGCAATGTATAAAAGTGCAAATATGGATTCTTTATCTATAGTAAAACGTGTAATAAAACTTATTTAATATTATCTAACTATTTCTGGTAGTTTGAAACTTACTTTCTCTTGTTCTCCATCAAGAATTTCAACATCTGTATTATATCCAAAATTTTGTTTTAAATGTTTTATTAACTCTTTAACTAATACTTCAGGAGTTGAAGCTCCAGCAGTAATTCCTATTACATTATAATTTTTAATTAATTCTAAATTAAGTTCATTTTTGTCAGATATTCTATAAGTTGGAATGCCGGTTAAAGCAGATATTTCTGCTAACCGCACACTATTCGAACTATTTTTGTTTCCTAAAACTAAGACTACATCACAAAATTTAGCTAAATCCCTGACTGCCTTTTGTCTATTTTGTGTGGCATAGCATATGTCTCTTGTATCTGGACCCTTAATAGTAGGATACTTTTCTTTTAAAGCATCAATTATTTTTTTTGTATCATCTACAGATAATGTGGTCTGAGTTACATAAGCTAAAAGATCACTTTTTGAAAATTTTAACTTATTCACATGATCAACAGTCTCAATAACTTTTACGCCTCCAGGCACTCTTCCAGCTGTACCTTCTACTTCAGGATGACCTTTGTGACCAACCAAAATTATTTTATATCCTTGCTCATAATACTTTAAAGCCTCAACATGTACTTTTTTAACTAGAGGGCAAGTAGCATCAACAATAGATAAAGATTTCATTTTAGCATCAGTTTCTACCTTATCAGAAACTCCATGAGCACTAAAAATAGTATTGGAATTATCAGGAATGTCTGATATTTCATCTACAAAAATAGCGCCTTTTTCTGTTAAGCTATCGACTACATGCTTATTATGGACGATCTCATGTCTCACGTATACTGGTGAGCCAAATTTATCAATAGATTTCTCAACAATATCTACTGCACGTTGGACACCGGCACAAAAACCTCTAGGTTGAGCTAAAATTATTCTCTTCATTATTTTTCTATAAGTTTCTCAATTCAGTTTTTAAAATTTTTCCAGTAGCATTCAAAGGTAAAGAATCAAAAAATTCTATTAACCTAGGGTACTTATAAGCAGCTATATTTGATTTTGCAAAATTAATAATATCTTCTTTAGAACAATTTGCACCTTCTTTTAAAACTATACACGCTTTTATTTCTTCTCCCCATTCATCATGAGGAACACCAATTACAGCTACTAATGATATATCTTTATGCTTCATAAGTACTTCTTCTAATTCTCTTGGATATACATTATATCCTCCTCTTATAATCATATCTTTAACTCTATCTACAATATAAAGATAACCATCTTCATCATAATATCCAATATCTCCTGTATGAAACCAGCCACCTCTTAGTGCATTTTTAGTGCCATCCACATTATTATAATATCCTTTCATAACTGCATGCCCTCTTACAACTATCTCGCCAGTATCTTTTGTCTGTACCTCTTCATCATTTTCATCTAATATTTTAATTTCAATACCCCATACTGGTTGCCCAACCGATCCAGGTTTTCTCTGTCGGCCTAAATGATTAAAAGTTATACCTGGGGAAGTCTCAGAAAGGCCATAGCCTTCAAGTATTGGAACTTTAAACTTTTTTTCAAAGTTTTGTAAAACTTCTAAGGGTAAAGAAGAGCCTCCTGCAGAACAAACCCTTAAATTTTTAGAAATTATATTAATATCCACTTTTGATTCATCTAAACTATTTAATAAAGCCCAATACATTGTTGGCACTCCTCCAAATACTGTAGCTTTAAATGATTCCATAGCTTTTAGTACTTCTATTGGGTCAAAACGTGGTAATACTATTAAACTTGAACCACTCAAAATAGAACTTAACATCATAACTACTTGCCCATAAACGTGAAATAATGGTAGTGACATTATAACTCTATCTGTCTTTTGTAACTGGGCTAAATCTTTACCGATAAAAGAGTTTAATAAAACATTAGAGTGTGTTAGTTCAGCCCCTTTAGGTTTTCCAGTAGTTCCAGATGTGTATAGAATTATAGCTGTATCCTCAGAAGAGCATTGAATAGTATCAAAATCATCCTTACTTTCTTCAACTAAAGAAGAAAAATCAAATACATTTTTATTATTTACATTAAAACTTTCAGAAGATTTTATAACCCACATCTTTTTACAAAATGATGATTTTTCAACTGCTTGCATTGCCTCTTGAGCAATAGCTAATTCAGGAGTACCTTCAAAACAAATAATCCCTTTCGCTTGAGAATCATTTAATATAAACTCAATTTCATTGTTTTTTAATAAAACATTAAAAGGTAGAACAACACAGCCAGCTTTCAAAATTGCAAAATATGAAAAAATAAATTGTGGAATATTTGGACAACATAGAGCAACTTTATCACCTTTTTTAATTCCTGAATTAATTAAACCATTCGCTATCTTATTAGCCATTAAATTTACTTCGTTATAAGAAAATACTTTATTAGAAAAATAAATTGCAGGATCATCAGGATTAGTCTTTGCACTATATTCCAAGGTTGCTGAAAGATTTAACATTAATTACTCCCATAACTGTACATAAAAATAGTTTAAATATAATATGATTATAAGATATTAAGTCTAGTAATAATATTCAATTTAGGGGGTACAAAATTTGATAAAAATTATTTTTATTTTAGCTCTGTTCTTATCTTCTTTTATAGGACAAGTTGCTTATGCAGAAAATACAGAAGATGTTATTAAATACCGCAAAAATATTATGAAAGCTATAGGAAGCCATATATCAATTATTGCGGCAAATTTAAAAGGCAAAGTTTCCATAAATGAAGATATTCTGCCTCACTCTAAATCAATTTTACTAACACTATCATCGATCAATATTAATAAAACTTTTCCAGAAAATTCAGGACCAAATAATTCTAACAATACTCAATCTTTAGAAAATATATGGACTGAAAAAGATTTATTTAGTAATGCGATGAAAGACTCTGTTTCAAAAGCTGAAAATTTAGTTATAGCTGCTGAGTCAGGAGATAAAAAAAATATTGCTAAAAGTTTAGGCGCTTTAGGAAAAACATGTGGTTCCTGTCATAATAAATTTAGAAAAAAGAAAAATTAAAAACCTTATAATACCTTTTTTTATATTTGTATTATTTAATATAAATGATGCTACTAGTAATGAAAACGGTAAAATACTTGCATATGCTGCAGGTTGTTATGGATGTCATACTAATAATCCTACACAACCATTTGGAGGTGGCTATAAAATAAAAACAAAATTTGGAATTTTTATCTCTCCTAATATTAGTAAAAATAAATTATATGGTATAGGAAACTGGACTCAGGATGAATTTATAAAAGCTGTAAAAAATGGAATTAGTCCTAAGCATAAGCCATATTATCCTGCATTCCCCTATAATTGGTATGTCAATATGACTAAAAGTGATATTTTAGATATTTATAATTATTTATTTAGTTTGCCTGAGAGCACTAAAAAAGAAAACAATCATATTTTAAAATTTCCATATAATGTTAGAGAATTATTATGGTTTTGGAGGTTTATAGAAAGTAAAATAAGCAAAAATAATAATATAGAAAATAATTTACAAGAAAATAGAGGAAAGTATCTCGTACATTCAATAGCACATTGCGGTGCATGTCATTCTCCGAGAACATTTTTTTCTATAGTAAAGGACTATAATGATTTCTCAGGACAAAAGGAGAGCTCAAAATTATTAAATGATAGCATTCCTAGTATTTCTAATAATACAAATAAAGGAATAGGCTCATGGACAGAATCTGATTTAGTTCTTTTTCTTCAAACAGGAATAAAGCCTAATGGAGATTTTGCTGAACCGGATATGTCTTTAATTATTGAGCATGGCACTCAATATTTAAGTGATAATGACTTAAATGAAATAGCAAAATATTTATTAAAGGTTAATGAAAAATGATAAATTTACTTAATCTTTGAATCAAAATAATCAGCTAAAATGCCTACTCTAGGAGCAATTTGATCCCATCTTTTAATATTCAATAATATAAGAATTGCATTCGATGTAGAAAAATTACTATTTAAAACTTTATCATAACCTTCAGCATAACTAGCAACCAATATAAAGGCTAATTCTTGTAAACTTGGTTGGTGCCCGACTATACCTATCGTAGTTAAATTATCATCTAGAAAAGAGATATAATCGATTAAATTCTCCTCAGAAGCAGCATATAATTTTTTATCAACTATTTTTTTAATAGGAGGAATCATACCATTACATATAATATCTGTAGTCTGAAGGGTTCTTAAAGAAGACGAAGTTAATAGGCCTTCAATGTGTGGTGTTTTATTTTTTAACCAACTATTTAAGTTTTTTGCTCTTTCTATACCTTTATTAGTTAACTTTCTATCATGGTCATTTATTTGACTAGTCGAAGCTTCTGCTTTTGCATGACGGATAATATATAAGTATTTCATATATCCTTAACAGCTAGAATAGCTCTTTCTAAATCGTTTATTAAATCATCAACATGTTCCACTCCTACTGATAATCTAATTAATCCATCTTCAATTCCTAAATCTCTTCTTACTTCTTGTGGAACAGATGCATGCGTCATAATTGCTGGATGTTCAATCAAGCTTTCCACTCCACCTAATGATTCTGCGAGTTGAAAAATCTGACACGTTTCTAAAAAGCGTCTAGCTTTTTCTAATCCTCCAGACAACACACATGTAACAATTCCTCCAAACCCATTCATTTGCTTTTTAGCAAGCTCATATCCTTCATGATTTTTTAAACCCGGATAATAAACTTTGCTAATAGCACTTTTTTGCTCTAAAAATTCAGCTATTTTCAAAGCATTACTGCAATGACGTTCCATTCTTAAAGATAATGTCTTTAAACCTCGTAACGCAAAAAAAGCATCAAATGGTCCTTGAATTGCTCCAACTGCATTTTGTAAATAAGCTATTTCTTCAGCCTGCTCTTCTGAAGAACATACTACAATGCCGCCAACCATATCCGAATGTCCATTTAAGAATTTTGTAGCTGAATGCACAACAATATCAAATCCTAACTCTATAGGTCTTTGAATATATGGACTACAAAATGTATTATCTGCTACTGTAATAATATTATATTTTTTTGCTACTTTGGAAATATATTCTAAATCAAGAATTTTTAACATAGGGTTAGTTGGCGTTTCTACCCATATCATTTTAGTATTTTTTGTTATTAATTTTTCTAAATTAGAATTATTAGATAAATCTCCAAAATTAAATTTTAAGTTTGAAGTCCTTTTTCTAACATTTTCAAACAGTCTTCTCGATCCACCATATAAATCATCCATTGCTAAAACTTCATCACCAGAATTAAGTAAAGATAAAACAGTATCAGCTGCAGCGAGCCCAGATGCAAAAGCAAATGCACTTTTACCACCTTCTAAATCAGCCATACACATTTCATAGGCTTTACGAGTAGGATTTCCTGTCCTCGCATATTCATAACCTTTGTGAACTCCAGGACTATCTTGCACAAAGGTAGATGAGGCATAAATGGGCGTCATGATTGCTCCTGTTGTTGGATCAGGAGATTGTCCTGCATGAATAGTTCGTGTAGCAAACTTAGATTTTGGAAGATTAGAAACCATTTAATTATTCCTTTAATAATTTTTTTATTAATTAATTATATTTATTTTCAATTAACCATTTTTTATCATATATCTTTAAATATTTATTACCAGTATCACAAACAAATGTAACAACATTTTTTGGTTTGCTTTGTTCTTTACAATATTTTATCGCAGCTGCTATTAACGTTCCACTTGAACTTCCAGATAAAATACCTTCTTTCTTTAAAACCATATTGCATGTATCTAATGCTTCTTTATCGGAAATAGCGTAAGCATTAGAAATAATCGGAAAATCAAGTAAAGGGGGAATATAATCTTCGCCTATACCCTCAACTAACCAACTTCCAACGTGATCAGGTATAATACCAGTTCTAAATTTAGGCTCTAAAATAGAGCCTACAGGGTCAGCTAATATAATATCACAATCTTTATTTACATCTCTTAACGCCTTTCCAACACCAGTAATCGTTCCTCCTGTTCCTACTCCTGCACAAAATGCATCCACTTTATTAGATAATTGCTTTAATATTTCTGGTCCAGTCCATTCATAATGTGCTTGCAAATTGGCATGATTACCAAATTGATTAATATATAATGAGCCTTTATGTTTATCAGCTATAGATTGAGCTAAATCTGCATAATACTCAGGATGACCTTTTTCCACATCTGATCTAGTAATAATAACTTCTGCTCCGAGTGCTTCTAAATGAATAATCTTTTCTTTTGCCATTTTATCTGGCACTACAATAAGACACTTATAACCTCTTAATAATGCAATTAAAGCGAGTCCAATACCTGTATTACCAGCCGTAGCTTCAATAATTAAACCACCTTTTTTTAAATCACCATTATTTTCAGCTTTCTCTATCATATACTTTGCAGGACGATCTTTTATAGAACCTCCAGGATTTTGAGACTCTAATTTTAAAAATAATTTACATGGGCCAGTATCTATATTCGTAACCTCCAACAAAGGAGTATTGCCTATCAAATCTAAAACTGAGTTAGTTGGCTTTTGAATTTCCATAATAATTCCAATCCTTATTTATTTTTTACCTTCTTACTGAAGGACTCTCTAAAAGCAAGCCATTTCCTCTCCAAGCTATATATAGCTGCAATGCATTATAATCTTTGTGTCCTATTTTTAGCGGTTCTGCTCTAGCTTGATTGTTACAAAATTGAAACCGTCTATGAACAGAAGCAATTTTTTCCCATCTCATTAAATAAGAAGGAAAACCATTTACATGGCCCTGACTAATTTTTTCCGCTCTTAAATAGTTCCCTGCTAAGTTATCATGACACTGATAACAAGCCAAATTCATTTGTCCTATTCTCTCAAAATATAGTTCTTTACCTCTCTTAAAATACTTTTCAGCCTCTCCTTCTATACTTACATTCATTGGCAAACCTTTAGAGGCATATGTTATAAAACTAGATAAAGACAATAAATTGTCACTTTCTAATAAATAGGGCTCTATACTCATATTATTTTTTAAACAAATATTTATTTTTTGTTCTAAATTAATTAATTTATTTTTATAAACTTTTGGATAAGAAGTTGCTACACCATATAACGAATTATTATCTTTATTATGGCAACTAAAACAAGAACCGCCTTTGTTTCCCATTTTCATATTAAATAATTCACTACCTCTTTCAACCCATATCATACCAGGGTTTTCAAATTCATCTTGCTCAATAGCTCTTGTTTCTTCTCTAGAAAAATAACTGCCAGACTTTAATTCACTTTTTTCATAGGGTTTTTCAAAATCATTATAGCTTGTTAATTCATCAGAAGCTATTAATGCATCTGCTAATAATAAAAAAAAGTTAATAAATATTAAAGTAAAAGAATATTTTTTAATAAAAAACATTTACATAATATCTTTGTTAAAATTTACACTATCTATTTTTACTGGTAAAATTTCCTTACCATCATTATCATAAACAATCAAAACCGCTTTTTTATAACTGGATTGGCCATAATCATCTATCCACTCCACTTCAACTAGACCAGAAGTAATAGCCTTCATTTTAAAAGACATAAAAGGATTAGCAGATACACCAGAATACCATTGGCTTCTATAAATTTGTTCTCCATTAAAACGACAAATTACCGTATCTATAATTTTTTTTGGATATATCACTCCAGTTTCAGGGTCTCTTCTTACGCCTGGCTCCATAACATGTTCAGCCATAGTTTTTATTGTTATAATCTCTCCTTTTATGGCACTTTTAGGAACCTTTAAACGCCTTCTCCAATTTTTTCTCTCTTCATTAGCCATTAACTGCAGGCTCCAATAGTTACATCTACATAAGACATAGCTTCTCCCACCGTACCATCAGCCATTTCTGCAATAGCTACTATATTTGAGCTAGTTCGCATTCTAATTCTAATTGATACATTTGCCTCACCTGAAGAAGGTGTAAAATAAAATTTTGCAATTTCAGGGAAAGGGTTATCTAAAACTAAAATATGAACTGTTTTAGGAAAATCATTATCTTCCATAGAACAATCAACAGTAAAACTTATAGGAACTGTGTTCCCATTTTCTGCTATATCAGGTGCTTTTAAATTAATTAAGTCATATCTTATTTCTCTACCTTTAATAATATTCTTAACTATTCTTTTTGCTTCTTCTGGATCAGGTTCAATTCTAAAAGTTTGACGATATGTCTGGAAACGATCTCTAAATGGCTGACCTGCTTTAAATTCAGCTAGTGCAAATTTAGAATATATAGTCATAGTAAAGCCTGACAAAAAACTAAAAAATCCTCTTCTGCTATAAGTTTTTTTTATTCTCTTCATAACTACTTACCTTTATCCATCTTTCAGTGTCGCTAACCAGCTAATTACATCTTCAATTTGTTGAGCTGACAAAATAGATTTTTCTCTATATTTTTTATCAACTCTTTTTAAACCCACTACTTTATAAAAAGCTGGCATCACAGAATCAGGGTTTAATACATATGGGTTTACTAATCTAAGTCTTAATTCTGCAATTGTATAACGATTTCCAACTCCTGCCAAACTTGGCCCAACATCTCCTTGAAATAAAACATCTTCATCAGGAATTTTATGGCACGCTAAACAATTACCTTGCCTTGAAAGAACAATTTCACGTCCATTTTTTATGTTACCTTCTATATTAGTTAATGAATTAGGGATTGTATAATCAATTATATCATATAGAACTAAATCTTCATTAGCAGAAAGATAACTTAAAAAAACAAATATATTTGTTATGATTATAATTAACGATTTTAAATACATATAATTTCTCTAATATAATAAATACTATTTAAATTTATTATATAGAATATTGTTTTAATAAACCAATATATGATTAGAAAGAGTAGAATAGTTTTATACTATAGAGTAAATAATAAATACTAATCAGTATAAAAGTAATATATAATATTAAATTGTTAAAAATATATTTTAAATTATTATATATATATGGAGATTTAAATGAGACCACTTGATGGAATAAAAGTTATAGATTTATCCACTCTTCTTCCGGGCCCATTTGCTACTTTAATCCTAGCAGAAGCAGGAGCCGAAGTAATAAAAGTTGAGAGAATAGGTGGAGAAGATATGAGAAGATCTCCTCCTTTTATTGATGGTGAAAGTATTCTATTTGCAATACTTAATAGAGGAAAACGTTCAATAGAATTAGATATAAAATCTAAAAATGGTTTCAATACAATTGTTAACTTAATTAAAACTGCTGATATAGTTATAGATCAATTTAGGCCTGGTGTAATGGAACGCTTAGGACTTGATTTTGAGAGCTTAATAAAAATTAAACCTAATATAATTCATTGTTCAATAACTGGCTACGGTCAAAATGGGCCAAAAAACTTAGTTGCTGCCCATGATTTAAATTATATGGCTGAATCAGGATTACTCTCTCTAGCAATAGAAAAAGATGGCTCCCCCGCGATGCCTAACACTCAAATAGCAGATATAGCTGGAGGAAGCTATCCTGCCGTAATTAATATACTTTTAGCATTAAGAGAAGTTGAAAAAACTGGTAAAGGAAAATTTTTAGATATCTCTATGACTGATAACCTCTTTCCATTTATGTGGATGGCATTAGGCTTAACTGCAAATAAATTTTATTCTAAAGGGGGAGATTTGCAATTAACCGGAGGAAGTCCTCGTTATGGAATATACGAAACTTTAGATAAAGGATATATGGCATTGGGCGCTCTCGAAGAAAAATTTTGGTTAAGATTTTGTGAAGTGATAAAATTACCAAATAAATTTATAAATGATAGTATTAATCCAAATGCTACTAAAGAAGCAATAATTGAGATAGTAAAAAATAAAAATACTAAAGAGTGGAAAGAAATTTTAGTTAATGAGAAAAATATATGTTGTTCAATTGTTAATTCATTAGAGGAAGCTATACAAGATTCTCAAATTATAGAAAGACAATTATTAACTGCAAAAATGAAATTAGGAAATCAAGAAATTTCTCCTATGCCTACTCCATTGGCACCTATATGGAGACCAAAAGAAATATTAGAAAATGCTCCTAAATTAGGAGAAGCAAATTCTCTTTATATGGAAAAATCATGAAAAACAAAACAGTACATGTAATATCGGATTCATTTTCGCTAAAAAAAAATAAAGAATTTGCAAATCTCAATATAATTAATATTTTATTAAATGAAAATAAGAACTTATACGAAGTAATTTTAGAGGCATCTAAAAATACTGATTTAATAATTTTAGTAAATTTATATAATATTTCTGATCCTGAAATAATAAAAAATATTAAAAATATAAATTGTAATTTTATTTATTGCTCTGAAGAAAACTTTGAAAAAATAAATAAGGTTAATGAAATTGCTACTGTATCACCTCATGTAATTCAAGGTTTTAAAAGTGATACTGATAATATTTTATATGAAACAATAAAAAAAATTATTAAGTAAATTTATGGAGAAGAATAATTAAAATATATCCAAAAAGTTCAATATTAGATATTGCTCCTTATGTTCCAGGTAAGTCTGGAATGGAAAAGAAAGAAGCAGTTATTAAATTATCGTCAAATGAAACGCCTTTAGGCACCTCTTCTATGGCAATACAAGCCATAAAAAAATCTTATAGTAATCCTGCACGCTACCCAGATGGTAGCGCAATAGAATTAAGAAAATCTCTTTCAAATTTTAATAATATAAATATTAATAATATTATTTGTGGAAATGGATCTGATGAAATTTTATCTATGTTTGCTAATTGCTTTGCAGGTGCTGGAGACGAAATTATCTATTCTGAACATGGTTTTTTAGTATACCCAATAGCTACTAAGGCTGCTGGAGCAACGCCTATAGTTGCAAAAGAAATAAATTACAAAGCAAATGTAGAAGAGATTATTAATGTATGCACTAATAAAACAAAAGTATGTTTTATAGCTAATCCTAATAATCCTACAGGAACATATCTAACTAGAAATGAACTTATAAATCTGAGGAAAAAGCTTCCTCAAGAATGTCTCTTGGTTATAGATTCAGCTTATGCCGAATATGTGGAAAAAGATGACTACACAAATGGCTTTGATTTAGTAAATAAATTTAATAATGTTGCGTGTACTAGAACATTTTCAAAAATTTATGGACTAGCTGCGCTAAGAATAGGCTGGGCCTATGCTTCTTTAGAAGTAATAAATTACTTAAATAGAATTAGATTACCATTTAATATAAACACTATTGCGCAACATGCAGCAATTGCAGCTATTCAAGATAAGGACTTTATTAAAAAGGCAATTGAGCACAATAATGTATGGAAACCATTTATAGAAAAAGAATTGATTAATTTAGGATTAAGTATAGTACCAGGTGTTGGAAACTTTGTTTTAACTAAATTTTATAATTCTGATCAAGCAAATAATTGCTATAATTATTTGGAAAAACATAATATTTTTGTAAGAAAAGTATCAGAATACGGTCTAGAAAATTTTTTAAGAATTACCATAGGGCTAGAAGAAGAAAATATATTTCTTATTAAAGTTATAAAGGATTTTATGAAAAATAATTAATCTATATATATACTTCCATAAGTATAAATAGATAAGGAGAAATTTATGAATAAAACAGTTAATTTGGATACAATATTTTTTGAAAATAATGATCTTAATAAACTAGATGCAGAGAAGATAGTTTCTAACTCTTTATCAGGGGCTGAGGATGGTGAACTATATATGCAATCTTCAGAAAATGAAAATTTTTCTTTTGATGATGGAAAATTAAAGGTAGCAAACTCAAACAAAAATATTGGTTTTGGGCTCAGGTCTTTATCTGGCGAAGTAGTAGGATATGCTCATGCATCTGAAATATCGAAAAAAGCATTAGAAAGGGCAGGAAAAACTGTTAAAGGTATAATATCTAAAGACAATAAAGATATTGATGTTTCTCCAAATAAAACAAACAGAAATTATTATAATACAAATAACCCAATCTCTGACATAGATTTCAATAAAAAAATAAAAGTTCTACAAGATATAAATGAATATGCCAGATCAATTAATAATAAAGTTGAACAGGTTAGTATAAATTTAGCTAGTTCTTGGGAAGCTATTAGAATATTAAGAGCAGATGGAGAAATGCTCGATGACATTAGACCTTTAGTTCGTCTTGGAGTAAATATAGCTGTTAAAGAAAACGACAAAATGGAAACTGGTTCTTATGGCTCAGGTGGTAGACATGATTACGATGTAATCCTTGATGAAAAAAACTGGAAATTTCATGTAGATGAAGCTTTAAAACAAGCTTTGATTATGCTTGAAGCTAAACCAGCACCTGCAGGTGAAATGACTGTAGTTTTGGGTCCAGGTTGGCCAGGAATTTTATTACATGAAGCCATTGGGCATGGTTTAGAAGGTGATTTTAACAGAAAAAAAACAAGTGTTTTTTCTCATTTAATGGGAGAAAAAGTGGCAACGGAAGGAGTGACAGTAGTAGATGACGGCACACTTAACACTAGAAGAGGTTCTCTTTCTATAGATGACGAAGGAACTCCTACAGAAAAAACTGTGCTTATTGAAAATGGAAAATTAGTAGGATATATGCATGATAGATTAAACGCTAGATTAATGGGAACAAAATCTACTGGAAATGGCAGAAGACAATCCTATGCTCACCAACCAATGCCAAGAATGAGAAATACTATAATGGTATCAGGAGACAAAGACCATTCTGAAATATTAGAAAGTACAAAAAATGGCATATTTGCAAAATCTTTTGCTGGAGGACAAGTAGATATTACTAATGGTAAATTTGTTTTCTCAGCCAATGAAGCTTATAAAATAGAAAATGGTAAAATTACTACACCTGTTAAAGGAGCCACTTTAATTGGTTCTGGATTTGAAGTACTTAAAAAAGTATCAATGATCGGTAATAATATGGAACTAGACCCTGGTATTGGAACTTGTGGTAAAAATGGTCAAGGAGTTCCTGTAGGAGTAGGACAACCAACATTAAAAATTGATGGTTTAACAGTAGGTGGTACAGAAACTAAATAAACGTATCTATTAATAAGAATATTTCTCATATATTTTTTTAATTGCTTCTTTATCATTATTCAATATGGATGACATTTCCGCTGCTTGGTTTTTACCAGAATTTGCTATTTCTTCTAATTGATTTAAGTAACCAGTCTCGTCATTACCAGAAGAATCATACATTTTTCTATTTTTTAATCCTTTTTTCGCAATTGTAATTAACTCTTTAGCATAATCTTTAATAGATTTATTATTAATAATTAAATCTAAACCTTTTAATGGTACTTCTTTATATGCTTTATTATACATTTCTAATGACCAACTATTAGCAAAACTTTCCGCCTCATTTAATGCCTCACTATCATATAACAATCCTACCCAAAGAGCTGGTAACGCACATAAACTCCTCCATGGACCTGTGTCAGCCCCTCTAAACTCAATAAATCTTTTAAGCCTAATTTCAGTAAAAATAGTACTTAAATGGTCTTCCCAATCTATTATAGTAGGTATTTCACTTGGCAATTGTTCTAATTGACCATCCATAAATTTTTCAAAAGAACCTCCAGCACAATTAATATAACTTCCATTTCTCCTAACAAAATACATAGGAACTTTAAGAGCATAATCCACCCAAGCCTCAAACCCTAAGTTATTTTCAAATATAAACTGAGGAGTTCCACATCTATTTTTATCAACATCAAACCATATTGCTGCTCTTCTTGATATAAATTCTGAAATCTTCATGTTTTTTATTGGAGAACTAGCAAACAATGCTGTAACTATTGGTTGTAATATAAATGAAGTCTTTAACTTTCGTCTCATATCATCTTCTGAAGAATAATCCAAATTAACTTGTACAGTACAAGTATCGGCCATCATCTCTAAACCCAAGGCACCCACTTTAGGCATATATTCTCTCATTATTTTATATCTTGATTTTGGCATCCATAAATCAGCGGAAAGTTTTCCTTCAAGGCGTGCTCCTACTCCTAAAAAACCAACATTTAAATCTTTGCCTACTATTTTTACCTGTCTTAAATGTTCATAAACTTCAGCACATGTTTGATGTATATTCTCTAAAGGCGCTCCAGATAGTTCTAATTGACCGCCAGGTTCTAAAGTTATAGATTGTTTATCCTTTTTAAGAGCTATTAAGTTACCTTCTTCATTCACTTCCTCCCATCCATAACTTACTAACTTCTTTAATATATTTCTTATACCGGACTCTTCTTCGTAAGAAACTGGTTTCAGGCTATCCATTTTATAAACAAATTTTTCATGTTCAGTACCTATTCTGAAAAATTCCTTAGGTTTACATCCTTCTACAAACCAATTAATTAAATCATCTTTTTTAAGTACCATATTTGACTTTCCTAAATAAAACTTATTGAAATAATGCAAGCGCAATTAATGCAGCAGTCTCTGCTCTATATATTCTTGTTCCTAAACTACATTCTATTAAATTTTCAATATTAGTTTGCACATAGTCCCTTTCTGCATCATCAAAACCTCCTTCAGGACCAATTACTATAGCTACGTCAGCAGAATTTAAATCATTACTAAATTCTTTTATTAAAGGAGACATTCTTAATTCGTCACAAAATATAATAGTTTTATTAAGTTTTTCACATATTTTTATTTGCTCTTCATACATTCTTAGTGGTTCAATATTAGGAATACTTAATCTTCCAGTTTGTTCTGCAGCCCCTATCGCATTACTTCTATACCTTGCAATATTGATATTCCTAACAGAAGTTCTTTTCATTATACTTGGAAATAAGTTTTCAACTCCACACTCTGTAGCTTTTTCTATAAGCCAGTCTGATCTTGCTTGTTTTAATGGTGAAAAAATCAGTGATGGACCTATTTCTTTTTTTGCATCTCTGATTTTTTTTATACATTCTACATTTACTATAGACTTTTTTATCTTAATCTTAGCAGACCATTCTCCATAAATATTATTAAAAATAATGATCTCATCATCATTTTTCATCCTCAATACATTAATTAATTTATGAGATTGCTTTACAGATAAACTAAATTTTTCTTGTTTATCTAAAGAAGATTCATAATATACTCTAGTTTTAAATTGATAAGTCAATTATACATCCTATTCTAAAACCTTCTATAACTTTAATTTATATGATAAACATTAAATAAATTAAAAATATAGCTTAATACAAATTAATTCTTTATTCCAAACAATATTAGATACTATGCTACAAAAAATTAAATACTTTGTTATTTTAGGAAGATTTAAGAGCCCTACAGGTGCTTTATTATTAGCATGGCCATGTTTATGGGGTATTAATATGGCTCAACCTGGTTTATCTCTTTTTTTTAAATATACAATTCTATTATTTTTTGGATCATTTATTTTAAGAGCCGCAGGCTGCGCATGGAACGACATACTAGATAGAAATATTGATAAAAAAACTACTAGAACTAAAAATCGTCCTATTGCTTCTGGTAATCTAAATATATACGACGGCTTAGTTTTTATATTCTTTATGTCAATGATTGGTCTATATATTCTTTATAATTTAACAGTTCCGGCTATAATTATTTCTTTAATAAGTATTCCGTTAATTTTTATTTATCCATTAACTAAGAGGATTACATTTTTTCCACAAATTTGGTTAGGAATTACATTTAATATAGGTATTTTAATTGGATATAGCTGTATAACAAATAGTTATCCAAATTTTATAGTAAGTTTACTTTATATAGGAGCAATTTTTTGGACTATCGGCTATGATACACTTTATGCTATGCAAGATTATGAAGATGATATGTATACAGGAGTAAAGTCTACAGTTACTAAAATGAAGGAATATTCAGGCTTATTTGCAGCTTGTGCATACTTGATAAGTAGTATCATAATTAGTGGTGCACTATTATTAAATAATTTTAATATATTCATTACAATATTGGTTTTTGCGTTAGGTATATGGCAAACTTATTATGCGTATAATACTAAAATTAACGAAAAACATAAATTTAATAAGGGCTTTAATAACTCTAACTTATGTGGTTTTTTAATATGGTTAAGTATGCTTATAAATCTTTTTATAATAAATTAGCTATGAAAAAAATAAACTTAAATCAAGTTACAGTAGTTATCCCAACTTATAACTCAGAGAAAACAATCGAGAACACCTTAAATTCTATCTGTAAATATTTTAATAAAATTATAATGGTAGATGCAAATTCTTGCGATCTAACCATACAAATATCTAAAAAATATAATATTAAAATAATTAAGTCTTTGAAAGGTAGAGGACCTCAATTAATTTTAGGGGCAGAGCATACTGCTACTGATTGGATATTTTTTTTACATTCAGATACAATAATTAAAAAAAGTAACATAATAGATATTAACCAATTCATAACAAATAACCTAAATAACAATAAGGCAGCTTCTTTTAAAATTAAATTCAATACAAATAACATATGGTCTAATTTACTGAGTAAGTTAGTTAATATAAGATCAAAATATTTAAAATTACCCTACGGTGACCAAGGGTTGCTGATTTCAAGAAGTTTTTATAAAAATATCGGGGGATATAAAAACATACCTATAATGGAAGATGTAGAAATTATTAGAAATATTGGTTTTCGAAATATAAAAATACTAAATAGCTATATTATAACTGACGCAGCACGCTTTGAAAATCAAGGTTGGATATATAGACCAATGATTAACCTCTTTTGTTTAACCTTATACTTTTTAGGATTTAATATTAATTATATTAATAAAATATATAAGAAATAAAAATGGAAAAAGTTAATCTAATTATTTTTGCTAGACGACCAGAGTTATCTGTGGGGAAAAGTCGTTTAAAAAATAAAATAGGGAGAGCATTAGGATCGAGTTTTTATTATAATAATTTATTAAAAACTATAGTAAAAATTAACTCTGATAAAAGAATAGAATTAAAATTATGCGTAACTCCCGATACAGCATTAAAAAATTGGCCTAAATCTGTTTTTCCTAAAATAAAAAGACTTCCTCAAGGTCCAGGTGACATTGGAGAAAAAATGTGGAGAATATTTTCAAAAAATCCGAAAAAAACTATTATAATTGGAAGTGATATTCCAGATATTTCTAGTAAAATTATTTTCAAGGCTTGGAAAAAACTATATTCATCAAACATCGTATTTGGACCAGCTGAAGATGGAGGATTCTGGTTAATAGGAATATCGCAAAGTAAGAAAGTAAAAGGTTTATTTAATAATATAATTTGGTCAAAACACAATACTTTAGAACAAGTAAAAAATAATATTCATTCTTCTAAAAAAATTTCATATGTTGATACTTTAAAAGATATAGATTAATCAATTAATAGCTAAAAATAATAAGGCTCTCCAAAAAAGAAAGCCTTATAAAAAACTGATTATTATTTCAATAAATGTTTAACAGAATCTATGGCAACTTGTGCACATTCTTCATCCTGGTCCGAACTAGCACCACTTATACCTATAGCTCCAATTAAATGGCCTGTATCAGTTCTTATTGGCAATCCACCAGCAAACGGCACTAAAAAATCAACAGTAGCTACACCTGGTCTCGGACCTAACTCCCCATTTTCACCATAAGCTAATTCTCCTACTTTTCTAGTTGAACGAGGTATCATAGCAGAAGAAGTGGCTTTTCTAATAGCTATATCGATACTTCCTAAAAATGCGCCATCTTGCCTTCTAAATAAAACTAAATCTGCACCAGAATCGACTATAGCGATATTAATAGGATTCCAATTTTCTTTAGATCTATAAGACTCACAGGCATCTGCCATCTTTTTTGCTAAATCTAAGTTAATTACTGGTTTAAGTTCTAATGCGAAAGCATTATTATTCATATAAAACAATGTAAAAAATATTATAAAAGTAAATTTAAAAAATTTCATATCAATCTCCAAATAAAAATTAAAACTATTAAAAACTATTATGGATATAATTGATTTGATTAACTAGATATTTTTAATATTTAATTAATATAATATGTAATAATGATAATTATAGAAAAAATATAGGAGATTTATCATATGATTAGATTAGTATTTATATTATTAATTATATTTATAGCAATTTATATCATATATAAATATTTTCCTAGAATAAGATTATTACTAAATAAAGTACTTAAAAGCCCATTTATATTTATCATTTTAAGAAATTTAATAAGATTAATAATGAGAAGATTTTGATTTTATAATTCTAATACCATTTTTGCTAAAATATTTTTTTGAATTTCAGTAGAACCAGCATAAATAGTAGTTTTCCTCATATCAAAATACTTTTGTGCAGAGGTACTTGTCCAAGAAGGACCAACTTTAGGTTCATTCATTCCTATTTCTATAATATTATTTTGAATAGAATTAGCGTAATATCCACTTGCCTCTAAAACTAATTCTGTAATTTCTTGTTGTATTTCAGAACCTCTAATCTTTAGCATATTAGCTTCCACTCCTGGAGAAATGCCTTTTATTTCATTAGAAATAACTTTAATTAAATCATACTCTAAAGCTTGTACCCTGAGATCACAATTTGCCAATTTATCAATAAAACGCTTATCTTCACTTAAAGAATAAGTTCCATTTATCTTAAGTTTTGCAATTTTTCTTATTTTAGATAAAGCCTTCTTAGAACTTGCAACTTGCGCATTATTGGTGCGTTCATGAACTAACAAATATTTTGCTACCGTCCAACCTTTATTTTCTTCATAAATTAAATTGTTATGAGGAATAAAAACATCTTCTAAATAGACCATATTAATGTAATGACTGCCATCTAAAGTAATAATAGGTTTAACAGAGACACCAGGCGATTTCATATCTAATAACATAAATGAAATTCCTTCCTGAGGTTTACAATCTGAATTTGTTCTAACTAAAATGAACATCATATCTGCGAAATGAGCCATAGTAGTCCATGTTTTTGTACCATTAATTTTATATCCACCTTCTACTTTTTCTGCTTTAGTAGATAAAGAGGCTAGATCTGACCCTGAACCTGGTTCAGAATAACCCTGACACCACCAATGAGTATTAGACAAGATTTTTGGTAAATAATATTTTTTTTGCTCTTCAGTTCCATATTTAATTATAACTGGACCAACCATAGTTACTCCAAAAGTATATTCTCCATCAGGAGCATATGCTTCAGCGCATTCATTATTAAATATAAATCTTTGTGTTACAGTCCAAGCGGTACCTCCATATGCTTTAGGCCAATTAGGAGCCATCCAGCCTTTCATAGATAATTTATTATACCAATTAACCATATCTTCTTTGGTTAAGTGATATCCTTCTTCCATCTTCTTTTTAGTAATATGATTCAAATTATCATTTATAAATTCTCTTACTTCTTCTTGAAATATTAAATCTTCTTTTTTAAAATTTAAGTTCATAATAATATCCATTTTTATTATTAATTATAATATTAAAAACTATAATTCTTCACACTGATAAAGTACTTTTAAATTAGCATCCTTATTTATAAATATGATTTTACGTTCTATTAAATCATATACCCCCTTCCACATTTTACTATTTGAAGATAAACTATGTTTATCTCTATCATATGAAAATGTAGTATTTGCAAAACCAGACCACCTTGTTTCATCTCCTACCCATACCATAGGTGTAGTAACATCTATTTTATATTTATTAACTTTTCCATTAATTTGTTTATCATTATTTACCTTTATAACTTGGCACTCCCAGATTAAAGTTTTAGCCATAGCTAAAACATTATTAGTTACAAGTAAGATTAATAAAAATACTAGTGTTCTCATACGTTTATTTTATATAAACATTATAATTATAACCATAAATAATAATTTTTTTTATAAATTATATTCTTGAACAATTATAAAAATGAATTAGGTGAATATTATGATTATAGTATTTTTTGATGGAAAATGTAATTTGTGTTCTAAAGAAATTAATTACTATCGCAAAATAGCCCCTAAAGATGTGTTTGATTGGCAAGATATTAATATCAAAGGTAATGACTTTATTAAGACGGGTATTAAAACTTCAGATGGACTAAAAATTCTCCATGTACTAGACAATAATGTATTATATGTTGGTGTAGATGCCTTTATTATAATATGGAATAATCTCTCTTATTGGAAAATATTAGGAATGTTAGTCTCACTTCCACTTATTAAACAAATGGTAGGTTTAGCCTATAGAGTATTTGCTAATTGGCGTTTTAGTAGATTGGAGCATTGTATTATAGCTAAAAAAAATGATGATAAGCTCTAATTTTTTCTAGTTAGCTTATACATTAAATTTGAAGATAATTTTTTTTATGATAAAGTTATTATATGAAAGTTAGAATTATAGGAAGCGGGATCACAGGTATTACAACCGCATACTATTTAGCTAAAAATAATCATCAAGTAACTATTGCAGATGAAAGAAGGTATCCAGCAATGGCAACATCCTATGCAAATGGGTGCCAAATTAGTGCTTCTAATTCTGAAACATGGAATAGCTGGAAAAATATAATACAAGCTAGTAAATGGTTATTTAAAAAGGATGCCCCATTGCTCATTTCATTAAAACCAGATCTAAATAAATATAAATGGTTCATTAAATTTATTAATGCAATATCTGATAGAAAAGATAATACATTAGAAACATGTAAAATGGCTCTAAATTCTGGTTCGTTATATAAACTTATTGCTAATGAAGAGAATATTGAATTTGATATGGTTGAAAAAGGTATCCTACATATTTACAAAAATTTACATGAATTTAAATTAGCAAAAGAAACCAACCAGATATATAAATTAGCGGGTTTAGATAGATGGGAAGTAAATAAAACTGAAATAACTGATATTGAACCATCACTATCAAGTGAAGATATTATTGGTGGGTTTTATAACACAACTGATTTTACAGGCGATATTCATAAGTTCTGTATGGAATTAAGTAGCGTATTAGAAAATAAATATAACGTAAAATTCATAAAACATCATGCTAATAATCTTGATGAAGAACTAAATTATTTTGATTTAGTAATAGTATGTGCTGGAATTGACTCAAAAAGGCTTGCAAGTAGTATAGGAGATAATTTATCTATATATCCAGTCAAAGGATATAGTATTACAATTAATAAACCTGGAATTAATTCGCCTTGGGTTAGTTTATTAGACGATGAAAAAAAAATAGTCACTGCAAGGTTAGGAACCGAAAGATTAAGAATAGCAGGTACCGCAGAATTTTCAGGATATAATACAGATATTAAGTGGGATAGGGTAAGGCCTTTGATTAGATGGGCTGAAACTAATTTTCCAGATATTAATACAGAAGATATTAAACCTTGGGCTGGTCTTAGACCTATGACACCGAATATGATGCCAATCATAAAACAGAGTAAAAAAAATAAAAATATTTTTTATAATACAGGACATGGACATTTAGGATGGACATTAAGTGCATTTACAGCAAAGAAAATTAGTGAACTAATTTAAGAGTTTTTTTCTATCATATCCGCCTGTAGTATTTCTATCCAATAGCCATCTGGATCTTCAATAAAGGCTAAGCCTTTCATTTTACCATCATCGGGTTTCTTAACAAACTTAACTCCTAATTTTTCAAACCGATTTGATGCTTCATAAACATTTGGTACAGAAAAACCAATATGTCCAAAGCCTTGCGGCTTCGAATTGCCATTATGATGCTTAAAATTCTTATCTGTTTCAGTACCCCAATTATGTGTTAACTCTAACATTGCTCTTTGAGAAAATGTCCAGGTAGTTCTTTGATTTTTATCTTCAGGTATATTTTCATCGTTTACATCTTTAGGCATAGCTAAAAAATATAATGTAAATTGCATATCAGGAAAATCTATTTTTCTATATAATTTCATTCCTATTATACGTGTATAAAAATCTAATGAAATCTTAGGATCTTTAATTCTTAGCATAGTTTGGTTAAATACATAAGATTGAGTTTCTTTATCTATATTCTCACATAACCCTTCTGCTTCTTCTAAGTGCCTACCCATAAAACCTCCAAAAATTAAATTAAACAATAACTTTATATTGTATCTATTATAAACATATTTATATTTATATTATGAAAAAAATTAAAATATTTTTGGCAGCGAAAACATTAGCAATAAAAAGAAGGCTTAATATCCTATTATTTGGTAATTTTGATCCATATCCCAAAATATATAAAAACTATAAATTATATCCAAGTATGATTGTAGAAGGTTATAATAAAAACTCTTCTCCTAAATTCAATTTAGACAATTTTTTTAATCCCATAGATTGGAAAAATGAAGCTAGAAGCAAGCTAATAGAATTATTAAAAATAAATAATACTTTGTATTGCAAAGAAATATATAATAATAAATTAAAAATAAAGAATGGCTTATCAAGATCAAGAATTTACATTGAATTTGCAGAAAACCGACAAGCCCCTATTGATATAATTATGAAATCAAATACTAATGATTTTAAAGGTATCATTATATGTATGCAGGGAGATAACTCAGGCGCCCATTTAAATATTGGTAAAAAATTTATGCCTGCAGATATTTATAAATTAAATAATGGAAGTGATCTTGCTATTCAAGCTGCGGAATTAGGATTTATTGCTGTATCCTTTGAAAGGATTGGTTTCGGTGAAAGGAGAGAACAAAATTTATTAAAAGCTAATAACTCAGAAACAATTGATATTAGTATGCATTTATTAATGAGCAATAAGACTTTGTTAGGAGAGACAGTAAATGAAATTTGTGAACTTTCCAAATGGTTAATCAAAAAGTATAATAATAAAAATTTGTGGCTTAAAGGGTATTCAGCAGCAGGAACGGCAGCAATTTATTCTGCTGCTGTAGATAAAGATAATATAAAAGGTATAGCTGTAGGAGGATGTTTAGGCCCTATAAATGATACTTTATTAAAAAGAGGTGTATCAGGATTTAATCATATTCCCAACATGATAGAATGGTTTGATATGGATACTCTAATAGCTCTAATCTCACCTAGACCTTGTTTAATAATAGCTGGAAGGAAAGATCATATTTACCCCTATCATTTATCTAAAAAAATAGTAGATAAAGCCAGAAGAATTTTCAAAATTGATAATAAAGAAAATAACTTAATACTAATTGAAGGACCAAAAGGCCATACTTACTATCCTCAACTACTTTGGCCTGCTATAATGAAGTTCTTTAAATAGATGATATTTCAGCATTTGTAGAAATAATTTTTTTTATGTTAAAATTTTATTAAGATAAGTAATATATTTTAAGAAAGTGAATTATGAATTTATTGTTAATAAAAAAAAGAAGTTAGTTTAAAGAAATTTAAAAAATGAAAAATATAGATTTTAAAAAAATTAAGGCTGATTATGAGTTAAATGGCGTAACAGTAATAAGAGATATAATTGATAAAAAATGGATATATAGCATGCAAACTGCAATTGATTCTATATTAAAAAATCCTGGTTTAGCATCAATTGAATATACCCCACAAAATAATAAAGGAAGATATTATGGAGATTTTTTTATATGGAGGAGGAATAATACTTTTAAGTCTTTTGCTTTTGATTCCAATTTACCAGAACTAGCCGCTAAGCTATTAGATAGTACTAAATTAAATTTTTTTTATGATCAATTATTAGTTAAAGAACCTAATACCGAGGAAAAAACGCCATGGCATCATGATCTTCCTTATTGGCCGCTATCTGGAGAAAAAATTATTTCTTTTTGGGTAGGGTTTGATGAAGTAAGTCATGATACAGGAACAGTTAAATATATTAGAGGTTCTCATAAATGGAATAAGTTTTATGCGCCTGCCTCTTTTGGAAAAAATTCGGGTTATAATAATCTTTATAAAAAAATGGGATTAGATGAAATTCCTGATATAGATTCAAATATTGAAAACTATGAAATCCTATCTTGGAATTTAAATCCAGGAGATATAATAGTACATCACCCATTAACTGTACATGGTTCATCGGGTAATAAGTCATCAAAAATAAGAAGAAGAGGCTTAGCATTACGTTATATAGGAGATGATGTAACTTGGGATGATCGCCCTGGTACTTTTATAAAAAATAAAAATATACAAGATATCTTACCTTCTTTAAGCTTAAAAAAAGGAGATTCTCTGACTGGGGATATATTTCCATTAATATGGTCAAATAATTAAATAGACTAATAAAAAAAATTGCTATTTTAATAACACTTATTAATCAAATCGTTCTAGAACACTTACTTGAAGGAAAAAGTGTTCTAGAACTCCACACAGCAGAGGATAATAATGGCTGTTATTAATTCCTCTACATTAGAATAAATAGATAAATATGTATCATTTGTCAATGAGAATGAGACTCATTCTCATCTATATATATTATAGGATAAGCCTATAATAGCATTGTTAGAAAATACTTTAAATTTAAAATATATTGATTATATCGGTCTATTAAACTAAATAGTTTATAGCACTTCTTTAATAATTTTTTATTTAGGGCTTATGTTACTAGTATTATATAGTTCATTATTAAGTTATATGTTGTTCTTTACAGTATGTGTAGCTCCTGTTTCAAATAAAAAATTGGATGAGACTAATAGATCTAAATTTCTAAGAAATATTTTTCCAAAAAATTTTATTTTTGGCCTAAGTATTTCCTCATTAGCGTTTATTTTATCATTTGTATATCATAGCCATTGGTCTATTATAATTTCATTTTTTATCTCGTTAGGATTTATTACAAATCTACTTATAATTATGCCTAAATTAAACTATATTTCAGATAGTAATAATTTAACAAGTGAAAATAAAAAAAAACAATTTAAGTATTGGCATTTTTCATCCGTCTTTATTTATTTAATACAAATTATATTATCAATAGTAGGAATTTCTTTAAATATTTAAAAATTATAATTACTAAACTAATAGAGGAGAAACAAATTGACTCAAAATGATCATAATGATGATGTTAACTTACAAATTAGAAAATTTCTTAAACAAGTTGGAGTAGGATCTCATCAAATATTAGAGAATAAATTAATTGATAATTCTAGTTGTAAAATATCTCTCAAATTAGAAATTAATAATAAAGAAGTTAAAAAATTTGAAACAACTATAAATAAAAGGACTTAATGTTTATTTAGTAACTATATAATTTCTATCTCTTACTGGACTATTTGTAATTTACAAAAACCAGTACTTACAAACCCACCAGCACTTGTAAAAAAGGTGTCCATATATCCTCTTTAGCTGAGGCATGACTAGAAATTGACAATAAGAAAATGGTTAGCAAGATTTTTTTCATATATTAATATAACATAAAAATAATATTAAATTATTAAGTATACATTATCATATGTGAAAAAAAATAATGAATTTTTTATTATCTATAATTTCTTCTTTTTTAATTTTATAACCTACTCTTTCAGCTAGAGATATAGAATTTTTATTTTCTTCTACAATATGACTAGCTAAACTAGAAAATTTAAAATTATGTATAGCATAATCTTTAACTGCTATCGCTGCCTCATAAGCAAAGCCCATACCTTCATAATCTTTAAATACTTGCCAAGCTAAATCTGGCTCTTTAAACATAGCAGGTTTTATTATTCCAACTCTTCCAATATATTCATTATTATCTTTTATCCTTAATGACCATAATCCATGACCATAAAGAGACCAATGTCCTATGTTTGCCATATAATCATTCCACGCACTAAAACTTCTATATGGACCTCCTACAAATTTACTTCTTTCACTTTTTAAAAATACTTCAAGAATCTTAAAGTCAGTCTCTAAAGGATAATTTAATATTAATCTTTCTGTCTCAATTATAGGTATATTAAGGTAATTTTTTTCTAACTTATTCATAATTTTCACTTAATAAATTGTTAACTAAAAAAGTACTTCATTAATCCTTCAGCTATAAGAAATACTACTACTGCTAAGGCTATATAAGGTAGAGCACGCACAAAAATTTTTATATTTTTCATAAATACATACTAACATAAACATTTATATACGCCACTATCTACTCCTGTGTTTGTAAATATCCCATTAGTTATGATAAGGTTTTTATGGGAGGAATTAAAATGAAAACTACAGATAAAAAAAATAATAAAAAACAACCTGAATTACTAAAAGTATTAGATCAACCTATGATAAGTCAATTAAATGGTGGGAGGGATTCTAAAAAGGATCATAAAGATTTTTTATTGAAGAAAGCAAAAGAAAAAAAAGAAGAAGAAGAAAAATCAAATACTATGTAAAAATGAGAGAATGTGGAAGAAAATTAATATACTAATAACAATAAATAAGGCTTTTAAAGTCTTCCTAATGTTTTCTTAATCTATTACTAATTTATTACTTTACAGAAATATTTAAAATTAGATACAAAACGTTCTTTTGATACCAAATTAAATATATGGTCAAAACCTGCAAAAGAAAAATATAAGAGTTGTTTTTCTTTATCAAAGTTTATATCACAACACCAATCATAATATTTCCAATTTCCATTGCTAAAGTATGCAACAGTCGCTTTATCAGTATCCAATTTATACTTTCCTACTACTGTAGTATCTGCAAATTTACTTGAATTTTTAGGGGCATAACATTCCCATTTTTCTATTTTAGCAAAAGCATTACCAGAAATTGACAATAAACATAATACTAATAATAATTTTCTCATAAATTTACAGTAACATAAAAGTTATATTATTTCACCACCTACTCCAGTATTTGTAGAGATACCTCTAGTTGTGGTAGTGTTTTTGTATGGGGAAAAATTATCCTTGTATTATTATTTGTTTAATGTACAAATAATTTTTTAATATTATTAATAAATTTACCAATTATATTGAAACAAAATTATATATTAAATTAATGGTTGAGACTTATAAAAACTTTAATCCAGAAGTAGAAAAATTTAGTGAATATCTTAAGAATTATAGTGGAGAGCTCTGGCTAGAAGCAACTAATCATAAGTTCACCAATGAACTTAAAAATGACACTTTAAAAGACCATATTTTTAAAAAATATTTAGTTCAAGATTATATTTTTATTGAATCTTTAGTTACATTAATTGGAAAAGCAATTTTGTTAGCGCCTAATATGCATTCTAAAGTAAAATGGTCTGCTTTTTTATATGCTATTACCAGTGATGAAAATAATTATTTTATTAGATCATTTGATGCATTAAATATTACTAAAGAGGAAAGAGAAAAAACTAAATTATTACCTTCAATTAATGATTTTGCAAATTTAATGCTTCAAATCTCTAATTCTGGTTCTTATGCACAAATATTAAGTATAATACTTGCAGCTGAGTGGATTTACTATTCGTGGGCATCTAGCGCTAAAGATCCATATCCAGACAGATTTTATTTAAGTGAATGGATAATATTGCATAATAATATGCCTTTCCATAAAACTGTTACTTGGATAAAAGGTGAACTTGATACTTTAGCTTTAGAATTAAGTTATATAGAGCAAGAAGAAATAGCTAAGTTATTTTTAAAGTTAGTAAAGCTTGAGATTGCTTTTTTCGATGCATGCTATACATGAGTATTTTTAAATAAGTATTTTAGTTATAGATACTTTATTTTTTCTCATAAATTTATAATAACACAAAAGTTCTATTCTTCCACCACCTACTCCAGTATTTGTAGA